>Ga0308157_10002841_pt1 | contig 26896 bp, 22 predicted proteins | sample PhyBR1_FD_201035 | JGI IMG/M metagenome (GOLD analysis project Ga0308157, IMG submission 201035) | Phyllosphere microbial communities from UC Gill Tract Community Farm, Albany, California, United States - DLSLB.R1 | ecosystem: Host-associated > Plants > Phyllosphere > Unclassified | place: USA...
CGCGGCCATCGATTTCCCGTCGCCTTTTCCCATCGCGGCGAACACGATTACGTAATCGATGCACGGCGTCAGCAGCACGAGGCATACGCCGACCGTCACCGCTTCCGGCTGCGGGAACAGCTTCAGCAGCCCCCATACGACCGAAGGAACGAAGACGAAATTCGTCAGCAGCAGCGCGGCGATAAACCGTCCGTTCGCCAGCGCCCGACGCAGTTCCAAAAACGGGATCATCGTGAACATCCCGTAGAGCAGCACGGCAAGCAACGGAGAAATCCAAGCTTCGATCCCTTTTCCGAACGGTTCGCTGAGCAGACCTGCCGCGATCCCGACAATCAGCGCCGCCGCATACACCGCGATCTGGTTTCGCTCCAGCTTTTCTCTTTTTTCCATATTACGCGCTCCGCTTCGTCGTTTTGATCATGCTTTGCCGCCCGCAAACGTTCCAGCACGCGAAACGCCGTAGTCCGAAGATGTTCGTCGAAGATGCGCACGTCGAACAAATAAGGCCGGGCATGCGTATAAGCGCGGTACATTTCGTCGTCCCCCTTCAGATTCGCTTGCCCCGGCATCAACCGCGCTTGCAGCAGGTCGCCGAATTCCTCGCGGAAGCGTCGTTCGTACGCACGGTTCCCGTCTTCGGCGACCATCCGACATACGGGTTCCTCCGTATTCGGCAATCATTTCTTCCTGAGATCGGATGTACTGAACGCGCAGCAGTTTGTTCAGCGAAAATTCCATAGGTCGGCTCCTTTGGTTCATGTTTTGCCTTCATGGCGAAATTCCAGAAAAATCCGTCCCGGCAGAACGTGATGTTTTTGGCCTGCCTTAATTTTTTTAACACGGACGGTTTCTGCTCCATGCGATGATTGGCCAAAACCAAATACTCGAGCTGTCGCAAATTGGCAAGCTCGTCCGGCAGATCCGTCAGTCCGGTGCAGGTAAGGTCAAGCGTCCGAAGCTGTTCCAACTGTCCGATCTCCGGCGGCAGGGTCGTCAGCTTCAACTCTTCTTTCGAAGGAGCTTTCCATTCCGGTTCGTTACCCGGTTCCGGGTGAGATCCGTTATAGATCGTAATATGCTTCAAGCTTTTCGCCCGCCCGATCGAAGCCGGAATGCCGTGCAGGTTCCCTGTCCAAATCTTCAATTCCTCCAGCTGCGGCAGATCGAACAGACTGTCCGGCAGCTCGGTGATATGCGCGTCGAACAGGTCGATGATGCGCAAGCTGGGGATTTCGTGCAAACGAGGCAGCACCTGCATGCTGCCCGATCCCGTATACACAAACCGATCCGACTCGTGATACTTCGCCAGCTCGAACAGCTTTTCGGGCGGCAGCGGATTGCGCCGATCCGTCAGCATGGTTCCGCGCAGCGGTTCTTTTAATGCTTCGGCTTCTTGCGGCGTTACTCGCAGCTCGCGGTATTGTTCGTGCGTCACCGTCCAGAGCCAGTCTTCGCCGTCGGCCGTTTGGAAACAAAGATCCTCGGCCATATCCTTGCCAAGCCAGCCAAGCAGATTGTCCGCATATTTTTTGACGATCGTCGCGGCTTGCGGACAGCATAGGCATACGTAAGTCGTTTGATCAAAGGAATAGAAACGATCTTCGGTTCCGATGCCTGTCTCCGTCCTTTTTTCCCAAATGATATAAGGATTCAACTCTTCCGCGATCGGCAGCGGAAAATCCGGCGGTATATCGTATTCGTCTCCTCCCGGCGGTCGGGTATCCATAAACGAAAACGTCTCGCAATGGGCCATCGCGTAATCGATCAACCGATAATAAGCATCCCCCGAAGGGTTGTTGTAAATGTTCATTCGAAATACCCCCGACTGTGCGGACCGCTATAACTTCCGCTGTCGCGCGCCGTATATGCAGACTTCAACTTCGGTAACTTTTTTAATATATCGGGATTCTCGTGTTCCAGCAAATTGTCCGACAGGTCCAGCCTGCGCAGATTACGAAGTCCCGCGAAAGATTCGGGAAGTTCCCGCAGTCCCGTATAGTTGATCGTCAACGAACGCAGCCTTTTCAACAGACCGATCTCCGGCGGCAGCGACGTCAACGCCAATTGTTCTTTCGGCAGCAGTTTCCAATCTTTCGAGCCTGCCGTGGATTTTTGAGTGTGGGCAACACCCTCCGGGAGCAAGGGAACATTGGTAATTTCGAGAGAACGCAGATTTTGCAAACGGGCGATATTCGCAGGAAGGCTATGCAAGTTTCGTGTGCATAACGTTAAATATCTTAATTTCTCTACCGCGAACAAACTTTCCGGCAGCTTTTCCAAAGTCTCGTCATGTACTTCCAGCACACGGAGCCACGGAAGTTCATCGACCCGACCCAGCGCTTCCGCGGCTCCCGGCCCCATTAGCTCCAATCGGTCATGCCGATGATGGCGGGTCAGTTCCAACATATGAAGCGGATCTCGGAAAGCACTGTATTCGATAATAAAAACGCCCGGGATTTCATGATACAGCTTCTCGACCTCCCCGGGAACGGTATGGATCGCGGCGATATCTTCATGCGAAGTCGCGCCCATCACGTACATTCGATCCGCGTTCCAAAAGCACAAATCTTCCGGCAGCGCCGGATGATTCCAACCGAACAGGTGATTGGTCGTCTTTTTCAAAAAATCCGCCGTCTCCGCGCAGCAGCGATAATGCCAAAAGATATCATCATACGAATAGTCGCGATAAACGCCATGTTCATCGTCATGGCCGACTTCGCAATACTGCGCCCGCTCCTCAACGAAATAAGGCCGGATCTCTTCGAGCAGCGGCCATTCCGGGATCGGCGGCTCGTCCGGCTCCGGAAATCTTCGTATGCGCGGACCTTTCAGCGAAAACGTGGCGGTGCGAGCCGTCATGTAGTCGATCAGTTTACGGTAAGCTTCGCCGGACGGATCATTATAAATCAACATATGCACGTCGATTCCCCCTTTGAAAAAAGAACGGTGGAAACGAAGATTTCGTTTTCCTTTTGGTTTGAATGATTTACATATAGAATAAGAAACAAAGAAGTTGATCAACACTTCACAAATTTCGTGCTTAGGAGAATCATCAATGATTAAATCCCAACGTATCAATCAATTGAAAGAATACGTGTTCGAACACGAGTCCGTCTCGCTGGAAGAGCTGGTTCGGCACTTCGACGTGTCGATGAATACCATCCGCCGCGACGTGAAAGACCTGGTCGATTCCGGCGTGTTTCGCAAAGTATACGGCGGCGTATCGGTCAACCATTCCACGCTGGTCGTTTTCGACGAACGCAAAGACCGCAACTTGACCAAAAAGCAGGAAATCGGCCGCCTTGCGGCGCAGCATGTGGAAGACGGAGACGTCATCTTCATCGACTCCGGCACGACGACGATCGAAATGCTCTCTTTTATCAGCCAAAAACAAATCACGGTCGTAACCAACAACTTCGACTTCATCCATCAGGCCAAGCCGTATCCGGGACTGAGCATCTTTTCGACGGGAGGCATGTTCGAGCGCAAAACCGACTCTTTCGTCGGATTTCAAAGCATCGAGCTGCTGAAAAAATACAATATCAACAAAGCATTTGTCGCTTCCACGGGCGTCTCGCTGACCAACGGCGTGACCAACTCCTCGCCGCTGGAAACGGATATCAAAAGCACCGTTGTGCAAAAAAGCTTGAACGTGTTTCTTTTGATCGACGACAGCAAATTCGACAAGTACGCGCTGACGACCTACTGTTCGCTCAGCGATATCGACGTGCTGGTCACCAACAGCACGCCGAGCGAAGAATACCTCCGATATGCCGAAGAACATAACGTGAAGATCGTGACGCCTTGATCGGCGTTTGTTTTCCGATCTGACGAAATGCTCGTTTTCCGGCTTCAAACATGGAGGATCACGCATTTGCACACGCAAAAAAAGCGGACGGATACTTTCCTGCCTAGGAAAGTGTCCGTCCGCTTGGCTGGTGCGTTTATCAATAAACGATCCGCACTCTACGCTTTTTATTAATACTGCTTCGCCGTCTTCAGCATCTCCGCCCTACGTTCGTACGCCGCTTGCACCGCTTCGTTCTCCGACACTTCCGCCACGCCGACGTTCCACCAGTTGTCGTACCCTTCGCTCATCGTTTTCGGCAGTACCTTCATTTCGATCAGCGTCGAGACGGTCTGCCGCTTCGCATCTTCAACCGCCGCTTTCACTTCCTCGACCGTGTTGGCGCGATACACTTTCGCTCCGTAGCCCTCCGCGATCTTCGCGTAATCGATATTCATAACGTTTCCTTCATGGTTGCGGAATTCGCAGTGGAAGCTGCCGCCGCCGTTGCCCATCTGAAGATTGTTGATGCAGCCGAAACCGGAGTTGTCGAACAGCATGAGATTGATCTTGTTGCCGGTCTGAAGCGCCGTTACCAGCTCCGAATGCAGCATCAAGAAACTCCCGTCGCCGACCATCGCGTACACTTCGCGGTCCGGCTTGGCGAGACGGATGCCCAACGCGCCCGCGACCTCGTAGCCCATGCACGAATAACCGTATTCCAAATGGTACGTGTTCGGCGCTTCCACATTCCACAACCGCTGAAGATCGCCCGGAAGCGAACCCGCCGAGCAGACGACCACGCTTTCTTTGTCCACGGCTTCGTTGATCGCGATCAGCGCCGCCGTCTGCGGCAGTTCCGTGCCGAGCGCATCCGCGTATTCGTTCAAGACCTCCTGGGAAAAGTGGCCTTTGATCTCCGGATCGAAGCCTTCCCGCTCGAAGCGCACGCTGCCCAAACGATCCCGCTCGGCATCCCAGCCAGCCTTCAACTCGGAAACGCGCGAACCGAACTGACTTTGATAACCGCCCAAACGTTCATGCAGCTCAGCAATCGCGACTTTCGCGTCCGCAACAACCGGTATACCTTCCAGCTTATACCCCTGCATCCGGCTGACGTTGATATTCAGGAACCGTGTCTTCTCGAAATCGAACGCCGTTTTCGATGAAGTCGTAAAATCCGTATACCGCGTGCCGATGCCGATCACCAGATCTGCTTCGCGCGCCGCCGCATTCGCCGCCGACGTTCCCAGCACGCCCGTTCCGCCCAAATGGTTGGCAAACGTATACTCGACCGTCGATTTCCCCGCATGCGTCTCGACCAAGGGAATATGATACGCCTGCGAAAAAGCGATCAGTTCTTCGCGAGCACCGGAATACTTGGCCCCGCCTCCCACCAGCAGCAGCGGCTTTTTGCTTGCTCGAATCAGTTCCTCGGCCGCATCCAACTCCCGGATGCTCGGCTGAAGGCGATCCATGTAATGCACTCTTTTACGGAAAAAGCCCTCGTCATAATCGAACGCTTCCCCTTCGGTATCCTGGCAAATGCAGATCGTCGCCGGACCGCTGCGGGCCGGATCGGTCAGCACTTCGAATGCTCGAAGCAGACTGCTCATCAACTGCTCCGGGCGAGTGATCCGATCCCAATAACGGGACACCGGCTTCAGCGCATCATTGGTCGTCACGGCGAAACTGTACTCCTGCTCGAACTGCTGAAGCACCGGATCGGGTTGGCGCGAAGCGAACGTATCCGCAGGCAGCAGCAGCACCGGAAGATTGTTCGCCAGCGCCGTCGCCGCGGCCGTCACCAGATTGGCCGATCCCGGACCCGACGAAGCCGTTACCGCGTAAATGCTGCGGCGCAGCTTCTCTTTCGCATACGCGATCGCGGAATGCGCCATCCCCTGCTCGTTTTTGCCCTGGAACACTTTCAAATGCCCCGGGTCCTGCTCAAGCGCCTGCCCGATGCCGAGCACGTTGCCGTGCCCGAACACCGTAAAGATGCCTTCGACGAAAGGCGTTTCGACCCCGTCGACGCAGATGTATTGTTGGTTCAAAAACTTGATCAGCGCCTGCGCTGTAGTCAATCGGATCGTATGGCCCATATGGACATCCACCTTTTAAGATATTGATGTATTTGACAAGGTACGGGTGCGCCGCCTCCGGGGACATACTCGCAGATCGAGGCCGCGCGGCTGGAAAAGGTCAAGAATGAAGAACCGGCTGCTCGGCGATCAAAGCTTCGATCTCGTCCACGGCCGGCATCGCGTCCGACGAACTGTGCCGGCTGACGACGATGGACGCCGAAGCGCTGCCGTACTTGAGCGCCGTTTCCAGGTCTTTGCCCTGAACGAGCGCGTACAGGAAAGCCGAAGCGTACGAATCGCCCGCGCCGAACGTTTTAAGCACTTTCGTTTTGTAGGCTTGCGCGCGGTACGTTCCGCCTTCGCGCGTGTACGCGTAAGAGCCTTCCACGCCGTGCTTGATGACCGCGATGCGCGGAGCATGCTTGAACAACGCTTCCGTCGTTCGTTCGTTGGAGCCGCCGACCGCGTTCTCCATGATGTCGTATTCGTCGCGCGTGCCGATCACGATATCCGCCTGCTCCGCGACGAGCGAATAATAGACGGCCGTCTCTTCCGCGGACTTCCACGTGTACGGGCGATAGTCCAATTCGAATACGATGTCCACGCCGTTCTTTTTCGCCAGATGCACGGCTTTAAGCACCGCTTCGCGCGAAGGGCTTTTCGCCAAAGCCGTACCGGATACGACCAGTTTGTTCGCACGCCGAATGTAGTCCTCGCCCACCTCTTCAGGCTTCAAGTAAAGGTCGGCCACGTCGTCGCGGTACATCAGGATGCTGCATTCGTCGGGACTTTTGATTTCCGTAAACGCGAGCCCCGTCTTGTGTCCTTCTTGATCGACGACCATGCCGGACACGTCGATTCCCGCTTTTTCCATATAGCCGCGGATGAAACGTCCGTGCTGATCGTCCGCGATCTTTCCGATAAAGCCCGTTTTCAACCCGAGCTTGGCCGAACCGATCGCGATATTGGCCGGAGAACCGCCGACGTATTTGGTAAACGTCATCGTTTCCTCCATCGGCCTGTTGTATTCCGTCGCGTTCAGGTCGATGCACGCCCGGCCGATCGCGATCAGGTCGAATTTTTCGCCGTTTGCTTCATTAGTCATCGGTTCACAGCTCCTTCGGCTTATTTGCGTTCCAATATCCACTCATGATCGGGGTCGTTATGGAACTTCCAGACTCGCTGCGGACCGGCCATCACATTTAAATAGTAAGACGAATATCCGTCGGGCACGCCTACCGGGTGATAACCTACGGGCACGATCACGACGTCGCCATGCTCTACGGCCATCGTTTCGTCCAGGCTGCGGTCGTCCGTATACACCCGTTGGAACACGAAGCCCTGCTGAGGATCGAGTTCATGATAATACGTTTCTTCCAAAAACGACTCCTGCGGCAGATTGTCCCGGTCATGCTTATGCGGCGGATAACTGGAGAAGTTGCCGCCTTCCGTGTACACTTCGACCACGAGCAGACTGCTGGCGGAAGGATCGGAATCCGGCAAAATGTTGTGCACGGTGCGCTTGTTTTGATACTTGCCGCGTTGCTCGGTTCCGACGTCTTCGGCTTTAATCAGCTTGGTCGGCAGCGGCTTGACCGAAGGCGAGTAGCACAGCGCCACTTTGGCTTCCGACCGCCCTTGTACCTTGAACGACCGGCCGCCCGAGACGAACACGCTGTCCGTGGCTTTTCGATCGAACACGCTCTCTCGCGTACCGATGTTCGCAAAAACATGCTCGCCCTGCGTCACGTCGATCCGTCCGGTCAACGCCACGATGCAGCATTCGTCTTCGGTCAGCGCCTCCTCGTAGGAAGCGCCCGGCGCAAGCTCGATCAACCGAAAGCCGACGTACCGCAACCTGGAGTCCCTTTTCATCACTTCCTGCAAAATCTTCGCTTCCCCGCGCATTTCATTCAGCGGCTTGTGCTGCAAATGACTGACCACGCCTATTCCTCCTTTTGAATCGAAAAATGTTCCGTCGGCCGTGTCGTCTTTATTCGAAGTTTGGCTCGGTGTAGCGCGCCGTCACGACTTTTTTGCGGGTATAAAAGTCGACGCTGTCTTTGCCGTTGGCGTGCAGCGTGCCGTAAAACGACGATTTCCAGCCCGAGAACGGGAAGAACGCCATCGGGGCGGGAACGCCCAGGTTGATTCCCAGCATGCCGGCGTCGATGTTTTCGCGGAAGTAACGGATCGCATGGGCGTTGCCCGTGAACAAGCACGCGCCGTTGGCGAACTCCGATTTGTTGGCGATATCGACCGCTTCTTTCAGGTTTTTGACGCGGATCACGGACAATACGGGCGCGAAAATCTCGTCTTTCCAGATCGTCATCTCCGGCGTCACGCCTTCGAAAATCGTCGGACCGATAAAGTAACCGTCGTCCGACATCCGTTCGCGCCCGTCCGTCAGCAGCGTCGCGCCTTCCTGGATGCCTTTTTCGATATAAGACAGCGTACGCTGCTTGTTTTCTTCGCGAATGACGGGTCCGAGGAACACGCCGTCGTCCAGCCCGTTGCCCATTTTGACGCCGAGCGTTTTTTCTTTGAGCCGGGCGATGAATTCGTCCGCGATGCCTTCTTCGACCGTCAGCACCGCGCAGGCCATGCACCGTTCGCCCGCCGAACCGAAAGCCGCGGACACGACGTTGGTGATCGTGTCGTCGATATTCGCGTCGTTCAGCACGATCGTATGGTTTTTCGCTCCGGTGAGCGCCTGCACGCGTTTGAGGTTTTCGCTGCCTTTTTTGAATACGTATTCGCCGACCGGCTTGGACCCGACGAACGATACGGCTTTGACCTCCGGATGTTCCAAAATGCCGTTGACCACGTCATGCGCGCCGTACACGATATTGAACACGCCGTCCGGCAGTCCCGCTTCGGTAAACAGTTCGGCCAAGCGCTCGGTCAGCAGCGGCGTGCGTTCGGACGGCTTGAGGATAAAGGCGTTGCCGAGCGAGATCGCCATCGGGAACATCCAGCACGGCACCATCATCGGGAAATTGAACGGAGCGATGCCGCCGACCACGCCGAGCGGATAGCGATAGTTGGCCGCTTCCACGTCCGTCGCGATGGTAGCGAGCGAATCGCCCATCATCAGGGACGGCGTCCCGGCCGCGAACTCGACGTTCTCGATGCCGCGCTGCACTTCGCCGATCGCTTCGCTTAGGCTTTTGCCGTTCTCGATCGTGATCAGTCGGGCCAATTCGTCTTTGTGCGTGCTCAGAAGCTGCTGATAGTTGAAAAGAATACGGGCGCGTCGCGGAACGGCAACTTTTTTCCATTTCTCGAAAGCGGCTTGGGCAACTTCCGCCGCATGTTCGAGGTCTTCTCTCGTCGAAAGCGGCACTTGGCAAATCAGTTCCTTCGTCGCCGGATTGTAAACGTTCTCATATTGCGTCGTTTTGCTCTCTGTCCATTGACCGCCGACGTAGTTCTTCAATTTTCTTGCCGTTGTCGGAATCGCGCTCATCATTCGGCTCCTCTCGCAGTCGCTCCTGGTTTATGCACCAAAACCGCTGTCACTTTTGGTTATGTTTTGATTATATTTTCATGATATACAACCCTCTTCTTTCCGTCAAGTCCGGATGAAAATCATCAAAATATAATTAACTGTTGATTAACTTGAGCAACAACTTTATAATTCTGCGTATCAACCACACAGGAGAATGCCCATGAAGACGAGACGACTCCGGGATATCGAAACGTATATTCACAGCCGCAAGAACGTCACGTTGGACGAACTTTGTCTAACCTTCGACGTGTCCAAAAATACGATTCGCCGCGACATCAATCAGATCCTGCAAAAAGGCTCGATCGAGAAAGTGTACGGGGGCGTGGTATCGGCGGAAAAGCTGATCTCGTTCGAAAACCGCAATGTCGAGCGTCGAGACGAAAAAGCCGAAATCGGGCGGGCGGCGGCAGAATACGTCGAGGACAACGATCTGATCTTTATCGATTCCGGGACGACCACCTGCACGATCATGAACGTTTTGGACACGGATCGGCATCTGACCATTTTGACCAACAGTCTCGACGTGATCAATGCGGCCGCCGCGATGCCGAACGTTCATCTGCTCGTAGTGGGCAGCACGTATAAACGCAGCACGCGCTCTTTCGTCGGCGTCGACGATATGCGGGCTCTGGAAAAATACAACGTCAACAAAGCGTTCATGTCCGCGACCGGCGTCAGTCTCGCGCACGGCCTGACCAACTCGGACCTGCTGGAATACGAGATTAAAAAGTCGATCGCCAAACGAGCGGAAAAGCTGATTTTGCTGGCCGATTCGGACAAGTTCGGACGATCGACGCTGCTGACGTACGCCGCTTTTTCGGACCTAGACGTATTGGTGACTTCGAACGACTTGCCCGCGGATTACGTGCAGTCGTGCCGCAGCAGCGGAATCGTGCTGCGACAGGTGTGACGGAGAACGATTCGGCGGCTCGGCGGCTCGGCGGCTCGGCGGCTCGGCGGCTCGGCGGCTCGGCGGCTCGGCGGCTCGGCTAACGGATTGTATATGCTTTAGAGACGCCGAAAACCCCCTTTTGCGATTTTAACGGATCGCATGTCCGTTAGCTGTCGATTTCGCTTCTTTTTTAGCCGGAATCAAGCCGAATTCTGCTCTAAGCGTCATCTGAATCCGTTAGGATTTTCGATCGGCTCCAATTCTCCTCTAAGCGCTGCCTCGATCCGTTAAAAATCGATCCGTCGACGACAAGTTCCTAGCAGCACCCGATTTTGGCGCCGTCAGGGTTTTCCATCCGCGCATCCGTGCCTTAAGCAGGAAAAGAACCTTGTTCCCCTAATAAGCCGGGAACAAGGTTCTTTGTTGTCGGGTTGCTGATCGTGGAGTTACTGATTGTGTCGAGCTGCTGATCGCCTTCACTCTATCCGCACTTGCCCGAAACCATCAAGCCTGACCGACGGCCTGCCCTTCATACAGCGCCGGTTTCTCGTCGAGCTCGATCTCTTCGCGCTGACCGCTCTCCTGCGCTTTCACGCAGGCATCCGCCGTCACCGCCGCGATATACCCGTCCCAGGCGGTCGGACCTTGCAGCTCGCCGCGTCCGACCGAGTCGATGAAATCTTGAATCTCACGATCGTAAGCCTCGATAAAACGATCTTTCCAATCCATCAGAATGCGCGTGCCGAACATCGCTTCTTTGCGCAGCGAGATCGAAGACGGCTCCGGCAGCTTCACGATTCCGTCTTCGCCGATCACTTCGCACTGGATATCGTAGCCGTACCGGCAGTTGACGAAGATTTCCGCCGTGATCAACACGCCGCCGTTCGTCTCGAGCAGCACGACTTGAGGATCGCGCATATGGCTCAGAGCATGACGCGTTTTTCTCGGATAGGAGACCTGAACCGATTTGTAGTCGTCGCCAAGCAGCCAATGCAGCACGTCGATCTCATGGATCAGCGTGTCGGTAATCGCCATGTCGCTCGTATAGTTCGGACCGGATTCCGGGTTGCGGTGCGCGCATCGGATCATCAGCGGCTCGCCGATCACATGCTCGTCGATCGCCTGCTTGAGCTGCACATAACCGCTGTCGTAACGACGCATGAAGCCTACTTGCACCAGCCGTTTTCCATGCTTGATCTCCGCGTCCATGATCCGGCGGCAGCCTTCGGCAGTCGTCGCAAGCGGTTTTTCGCAAAAAACGTACTTGCCCGCTTCGATCGCCGCCAGCACGCTTTGTTCATGGGCAGGACCCCAGCTTGTGACCAGTACAGCGTCGATGTCTCCTTCAGCTAACAGCGATTGGTCGTCCGGATAGACGATCGCGTCCAATCCGTACTGTTCCACGACCGCGTTCGCCGCCGCTTCGTTCACGTCCGTCACGGCCGTAATCCGTCCCCCGGACAGATTGGACGTAATGCGCCGAATATGATCCCGTCCGATTGCGCCCGTTCCGATAACTCCGATTTTCAATGTCATGTTCCGTTCCTCCCGATATTGATCGATATGTGTTCTTTTCGAGTCAGACCTGCAAACGGTTCAGCAATTTCCCGTCTATGTAGCGCCGCGCGATCAAGGCATACTCCAGCGGGTGCGCGACATCGGGATCTTGTTCCGCTTCGATCACGATCCAACCTTGATAACCGTGTGCCAGCAGCCGATCATAGACTTCACGAAAATCAATACAGCCGTCTCCCGGTACCGTGAACATGCCGCTCAAAAACGACTGCATAAAAGACTTTCCGCTCTCGCGGCAATCGTCCAGCACCACCCGGCGCGCATCTTTAAAATGCACGTGACCGATTCGGCCGATATGCTTGCGCAGCAGCGTCATATAATCCCCGTCGGATACGAAAATATGCCCGGTATCATACAACAAAGCCACCTGCGCCGGATCGGTGCCGTCCATCAGCCGATCGACCTCTTCCGCCGTCTGAACGCCCGTCCCCATATGATGATGATAAACGAGGCGCAGCCCGTATTCTTTTGCGACAGCTCCCAGTTCATTCAGTCCGGCACACAACTGCTCCCATTCGGCTTCGTTGAAGTTAGGCTTTTCCGCAAACACGTTCTGCTCCGTTCCTTGAATGCTTCCCGTCTGCTCGGATACGACGATGACATCGGCCTTCACTTCCTTCAAATATTGACACTGCTTACGAAACGGCTCGATAACAAGCTCAATCCCGTCGCGAATGATATAACTGCTGAACCACTGTCCGGCAATCCGCAGATTACGCAGCGCAAGCTCTTTGTTCAAAGCTTGGGCATCCGGAAAAAAACCGCCGACCTCCGTTCCTTCGAATCCTGCGACGACGATATCGCTGAGCAGATGCGACAGCGTATTTCCCGCTCCGATCTCCGGCATATCGTCATTTCGCCAACCGATCGGCGCAATCCCCCAGTGAATAGGCTGTTCGTTCATATCTTTTCTCCTTTGTAATAGAGGGTAGAATTATGTTGTTTCTATGATGTATTGATTAACTTTTGATAAGGTTTGATTCTACATTAAAGTTAAAAGCGCTTTCAGTCAACTTGTTTCTCAAACTAACTTAAGTTTCGATTTGTATTTAGCACTACTTTTTTGCACAAAATTTTAAAGCCCTCTACACTCTTGGTTGCATGCCACCGATAAAAAAAACAGCCAAATATACTGATTCATCGAGTTTGCGTGCTAACATCCAATCATTTCAGCTTACGGGAGGAACTTCAATCATGAATAAAAAGCATCTGTCGGTCGCGCTGTCTTCCCTCCTCATTCTGCCTTTGTTGGCCCAAACCGGCCCGACGAATAACGCGACGGCGGAAGAAGCGGATCAGGAAGTCGTGATCGTGTATAAAAACGAAGACGGCAAAGAAGCCGCGCTTCAACAAGCGACGGAAGTCCAACACGAATTCGAAACGCTGCCGGCCGTATCCGCGACGGTAAGTCCGGAAGAGCTGCGCGATCTGGTGAATAATCCGGATATCGATTACGTGGAACGCAACATCCCGTTTCAAATTACGGACATGGAAGCTTACGGTTCGACGCCTGCCGTCAACTTTAACGAAAGATCGAATTGGAATTACAATCAAGTCGCGCCGAATCTGATGTGGGAAAAAGGCTTTACGGGTCAAGGCGTCAAAGTGGCGGTTATCGATTCCGGCATCTTTCCGCACCCGGAATTGACGATTGCCGGCGGCGTTTCCACGATCGGCGACAGCCCGAATTTCTCCACGGACTTCTCGGATAGGAACGGTCACGGAACCCATGTTGCCGGCATCATTGCCGCAAACAGTGGAAACGGGGTCGTGGCCGGTACGGCTCCGGGCGCTTCCCTGTATGCGGTCAAAGCGCTGGGAGCAGACGGAAAAGGAACGCTGCAAGACGTGCTGGAAGGCATCGACTGGGCGATCGGCCAAAAAGTCGATATCATCAATATGTCGCTGGGCAGCAGCCAAGATTCCCAAGCGCTTCACGACATGGTCGACAAAGCCTACAATAACGGAATCGTTGTCGTGGCTTCCGCCGGCAACAGCGGAACCGACACGAACGCCAATACGGACACGGTAAATTATCCGGCCAAATACAGCAGCGTCATTTCCGTTGCGGCCGTCGATCGCAGCTTGCAGCGCGCTTATTTTTCTTCGACCGGTCCCAAAGTGGATTTCGCCGCGCCGGGAGTCGGCATTTATTCGACCTACCCGAGCGATCTCGGCGGCGAGTACGCTTCGATGAACGGCACTTCCCAAGCCGCTCCTCATATCGCGGGCATCTTGGCCGTATTAAAAGAACAAAATCCGTCGGCTACGCCCGATGTCCTGCGCAATAAGCTGAAAAATTATACGATCGATCTCGGCGCCCAAGGTCGCGACAGCTTATACGGGGACGGATTTGTAACGTTCAAGTCGAGTACGGACAAGAATGCTCCGGGCGAGGTGTCGGGAATTTCCCTGGCCTCGGTTGACTCGGACCGTTTGACCTTAAGCTGGACGCCGCCGGCCGATACCGACTTCTCGCGGGTCCGCGTTTATGAAGGGGTCTCCAATTCGGGCGTGAACGTTAGCGCAAACAGCTACCAAGCGACCGGTTTGGCTCCCGATACTCTCTATCATTTCCTGCTTGCCGCAGTCGATGTGAACGGAAACGAGTCCGACGGAGTATGGGTCTCCGCCAAAACAACGCCGGCTTCTTCGGCTCCGGCCGACCCGAATGCCGGCGGCGGTAACCCGACTACCCCGGATCCTTCGTCAACCCAACCGATGACGGACGTACCGAATTCGGACAATACCGCTCCGACAACTTCTCCTACTCTGTCGGAGCCGGTACAGCAGCAGCCTGCTCCGGTGGAACAAACTCCGACTGCACCTACGCAGCCTGCTCCGGTGCAGCAAGTTCCCGCTCCGCAGCCTGCGCCGCCTAGCCCGATTCAATTACCGGCTGCTCCTACGCCGGCTCCTTCCGGCGGCAGCGCGCAAATTCCTTCCGGGGGCGGAGGAGGCGGCGGCGGTGCTCCGATGCCGTCGGGAGGCGGTGCTCCAGCACCTGCTCCCGCTCCGGTAGCCGCAGCTCCGGCGCCTTCGACGCCGACGGTCGTGCCGGCCAAACCCGCGGCGCCGAAGCCGGTCGCTTCGACGCCGATACCGAGTCCGGCGCCTTCCGCCCCGTCGGCTTCGCCGATGCCGACTCCGACGGCCGTGCCGTTCTCCGACGTTGCCAAAACGTTCTGGGCCCGCGATACCATCGCCTGGGGATTTGAACGGGGCCTGGTCAAAGGTTATGCGGACGGACAATTCAAGCCGGGCGCGACGGTAACCGAATCCGAATTCCTGGCAATGCTGATTCGCGCTTTCGAGCCGAACGTGAAAAACTCGACTTCGGGAACCTGGTCGAACACGTATTACGCCCGTGCCGAGCAGCTTGGCCTGCCGACGAAAGGCGCCGCGGTCAAAACATCGCGCAGCCAGACCATCACGCGCGTTCAAGTCGCCGAAATGCTGGCATCCGCCAACGGCCGAAACCTTAAAGGAAACCAGGCGATCCAATACCTGTTGTCCGCGGGCATCGCCAGCGGCAGCAGCAAAACGACCAAAACGGTAGCTTCGTTCAAAGGAAATGCGACGCTCACCCGCGCCGAAGCGCTTCAATTCATCAAGAATCTGGCGGAAAAAGGCACAGGCAGCCTGAACTAACGCGGATTGCGGGCGTTCCCGCCCGTGGGAAATCCAGCTTATGCCCGCAATCGAATTAAATGCAAAGGGACAGCCCTAGTCGCTTGACCAACCTTAATCATAAGTTTACGTTTGGCTGAAATGCACACGCTTTAGGTGCGTTTCAGCCGGGCGTAACCCTACATTTAACTTGGTCAAGCTACTAGGCCGGCGCAACGGCTTTGGCGCTGTCCCTTTGTATTCCGTGCGCCGCATCAAGTTTTTCAAGACGCAAAAAGAACGGGAAAGCGCCTCGGCGACTTTCCCGTTCTTGCTTTTTTCCCAACCGATTATTTCTGATTAAGCTTATCTTCTTCATCCAAAAACGGTTTGTTGACCACGTAATACATAAAGCCCATCAGTCCGACGCCGCCGACCAGATTGCCGAGCGTGACCGGAACCAGGTTGTGCACGACGCCCGCCATGGAAATTTCCGCGGGATGGTCAACCACCAGCGCGATCGCGAACGTACACATATTGGCGATGCTGTGCTCGTAGCCCGAGATGAAGAAGCAGAACACGAACAGCATCATGGCGAACATCTTCGCGCCGTTTTCCTTCATGAACATCGGGACGAAGAACGCCATGCAGACCAGCCAGTTACACAAAATCGCGCGGAAGAAAAGCTGGCTCGTCGGCGCTTCCATCTTGTGCTGCACCACGTTGAGCAGGAAGCCGTTGATGTCAGGCGAAGCGAACAATCCGGTCAGGAAAATGAATCCCGCGAAAAAGGCCGCTCCGATCATGTTGCCGGCGTAGCTCGTGATCCAAAGCTTGACGACTTCCGTCCATTTGAGCTTTTTGCGCAGCGCCGCGTACGTATAATAGAACGTGTTGCCCGTGAACAAATCGCCGCCGCCGTAAGAGATCAGGATGATCGCCGCGCCGAACGTGAGCGCTGCCATCGGATAGGTCAGCGGCGAATCGGCGAGATAGAAAAAGCTGCCTGCCCGGAATGCGACGATAACGCCGAAGCCGATAAACATGCTTGCCAGGACCGAGCGCAGGATGTAGCGGATGACGCTTTGCTTGTAGATTTTGTGCTTTTTGAGTGCCAGTAATTCAACGTTTTTTAGCGCTTCTGTTTCCATGTCTACCTCCGCTTTAGCCTGAGTTTTGTAGTACTGCAGCCGAGCTGCCACGGACCGGAATTGGGAAAATGTTCCGCTGATGCGATTGATTTATGCTTAACACGTCCGTTTGCCTTTGAATCATCTCCTCATTGTAACGGAGAGAAGCGGCGGCGGGTATGGGGAAGAAGAATTATTTTGAATTTGAACAGTCGAAATTATAATGGCGTGACATTCAGGCTCAATTTATTCTTTTTGCATACCTGATAGAATTCTTCTGAAATGATCGGCTTCAATGCGAGAACGTGCGCCAGCATGAAAAACTCGCGGCCGTCCACTTTTTCGGTATCCAGATAAGCTTTGAAAAGAACTTTGATCAGCTTGCGCGGCGGCTCGTGCACGGATGCGGCAATGACCGCTTTGCGGCCGTAATCCGAGCGCTCGTAGTCGAAGCAATCGACTTCGTCCGGAAGGTGCGCGATCCAGTAGGCCCGTTCGACCGGACGGCCGTTGTGATAGCGCAGGGCTGCCGGAATGAATTGAAGGTCCGTTTTTTGCCGCTCCAATAAAATCTTGAACGCGTCCGATATGACCTTGGCTCCGTCGGTGGTATGAAAGTAGTCGTTTTTGAGATTGCGGATGCTCGAATGCAGCAGCACTTCGGCGACCGTATCGATAGGTAAACGAGTGCGTATCTGGCTGTAATAAGTCTCCAATTCGGGCACGAAAGTTACGCTGCCGTCCACGAATCCGCTTTTCGGCAGTTGGGATTCCAGAAAATAATAGTTCACGTGCCGAATCGCTCCTTTCTGGTTATGGAAGTATCCGTTCATTATAAAAGATAGGGGCGTCTTAAAAAAAGCCACTTTGTCTCGAATGACAAAGTGGCTTGCAATATGCCGCAAAAGCTTTCGCGTACCAAAACGGCTTGACGCTCATTCGTTCAAAAAAAATCTTATGCCTGCGCAAGTTCCGAAGCCGGCTTCGCCTGACGCTCCTTCGCGTACACGATATACGTCAACAGGCTTAGAAGCGCGATACCCGCCATCATCCACTGCACGTAGGAAGGCGGCAGCGCATCCAGCATGCGTCCCGCCGTGACGGAGAACAATCCCCCGCCGACCGCGCAGCCCGCCATCAAAATGCTGGTGTTGCGCGCGATATTGCGCGGCATCAGCGTCTTGGCGTAGACAAGCGTTACCACGTACAGACCGGACAACGTCAGCCCTAGCAAGACGATCAGCGCATAGCCGATGACCGCGTTGCGATTGATCGCGAACAGCGACAGCAGCACGATCATGCCGCCCCAGTGGATAAACAGATACTTGCGATATCCCAGCTTCTCCGCTTCGTACCCCGCGAACATCCGACCCGCGATCATCGCGGCCCAGAACACGGTCACGCTGATCGGAGCCGTAGCCGCATCGGCCATGCCGGTCTCCAACATCAGCGACGGCAGATAATTGACCAGGCCGATATCCGTTGCTCCATAGAAAAAGAACAACAAGATGAAGGCTGGCAGCATCAGCGCGCCCGGTGCCCGAAGAATGCGTTTCTTGCTTGCGGACGGGTGATTGGTTGCAGCGGCAGCCACAACTGCGCCCACCGGACCCGATGAAGCCGCGCCTGACGGAACCGCGTTCGGCACTTCGGCTTTAAAAGCAGGTTTGAACAACGGCTCGGCATCTCCGAAGCGAACGAAACGGACGAACAACGACAGGAATACGCAGTACGCCGCAATGCCGAACAGCGCATAATTCCAGAACCCGCTCACGATCAGCATGCCGATCACCAATGGAAGAATCAACGACCCTACGCCGAAAGCCACTTCCAGTCGGCTCATCGCGATCGCCGCATTCGATTGCAGGCCTTCCAAAATAACGGCGGCGATGACCGACTCGATAATTCCGCCCAAGAAGCCGGCGAGCGCGAACCCTACCAATAGCAGCGGCCACGGCGGCAGGAACGCGATCAGCAGATACGAAGCCGCCACGCCCCAGGCTCCGATATGCAGCATCGTCTTTTTGGACATGCGATTCGCCAGCCATGGCTGGATCAGCATGCCGAAGATCGAAGCGCCGAATTCGATAAAGATCAGCGCGCCTGCATCCGTGTACACACGGTCATACATAGGCAGCAGCACCGTAATGATCGAGGCGACGGTAACTTTGATGAAACCCATGAGGAGATAAAACAGGCTCCCCATCCAAACCAACTTTTTCAAACGTCGTTCAGTCCTCCTTCAGCTTCTTGAACCTGTAACATCGCAATAAAAAACCGACCGTCAAACGGCACGATGCGGATCTTGATCTCGTCCAGTTTTCCGAAAACGGTTTATATTCAAATTAAATCGATCCGTCTGCGAGCCTTCTTACTCTAAACAGACACAAAAAGCGGTCGATTCGGGATCTCCGGATCGACCGCTTCTTATGAAAGATTATACCGAAAATCACTGGTTGGTACAGGGGTTTTCAAGAAAAATGTTGCAAGAAAATTTAAACTTTCTGAACAGGACTCATATCTGCGAAAGCATTCAGAATTCCATGCAGCATAGCAAAAGATTCCACCGTTCGTTCACTCTCCTGCACAATGTCCGCCGAACGCTGAATCGAAGGGATATCCGGCTTTAGATCGCTCTCCCAGACATCTAACATCGTATGGATGCAAGGCGACGACGTCTCCATGTGAAACTGTACCGCAAGTATATAATCTCCCCATGCGTAAGCCTGATTCGCACAATATTCGGAACCTGCAAGCAAAGTCGCACCCGGCGGCAAGTCAAAGGTGTCCCCATGCCATTGCAGCGAGCGGAAACTGTCCGGCAACGCGGCCAATGCAGGATGCGCTTCCTCATTGCGTTGAATGGTATGCCAGCCGATTTCCTTCAACGAGTGCGGATAGGCGCGTCCGCCTAGCAGCTCGGCCAACATTTGCGCACCGAAGCAGATGCCGAAGACTTTGATCTCGCGGTCGATTGCGTTTTTGACAAAAGCTTTTTCCGGCGCAAGCCAAGGGCATTTATCATCTTCATACGCGCTGGTCGGCGAACCTCCGATGATAAGCAGACCCGTGTCGTCCAGAAGCGACGGATCGAGCTGCTGCTGCGTCGGGTTCAAGATCGTCAGGCGATGGCCTTCCGATTTCGCCCAATCGGTAAAGACGGCAGGATCGTCGAAATCGAAATGTTTGAGCAGAATCACGTTCATCGGCTACCGCTCCTTCTGTTTTCTGCTCATTATAGAGAGTCGAACCTGACGCCGACAAGGGATTCGGGAAGGTTGCAAATTAATGGTGGTTTCGTGCAAACAGCTGCGGGTTGTGCGGAATCGAGAGGCTCTTATTTGCGGGGAAGCGTGGGGCGGCTGCGATGCAAAACGGGCTTCTCAACGGCAGAAAGCTCCGAACAAGTCGGAGCTTTCTGTCGTTGAGAAGGCAGGGTTGAGTAAGAGGATTCAAGGATGAAATCGGAGGAAGCTCATAAGTGGTTTTGATGTCGTTCAACTTATCTTTTATTGCCCCAACTGCTGCACCTGATCCATCAACCCGCGGATATCCTGAATCGTCTGCATGACCTGGGAATTTTGCAGCATTTCCGGCGTAAATTCCCCGGCTTCGATCCGCTGCTGAATATCGTCGATCTGCGTGTTCAGCGTTTCGTTATACCTGGTCAACTGCTGGTGGATGCCCTGCGCGAATTCGGGAACTTCGGTTTGGGCGAATTCGGAAGCGCGCTGCTGGACCTGGTCCAGTTCCTGCTTCAATTGTTCTTGAGCTTGCGGGTCGGTTGCGGCGTCTTGGGCCATTTGCGGCAGTTCTTGCGCCCATTGCGAAGCGTCATTAATATACGCGACCGCGTCGCTTGTATAGTTGACGGAGCGACCCACTTCTTCGACCGCCGAACAACCGGCAAGCGGGACGGCAAACAGGGTCAGGGCCAGAATGATTTTTTTCATGCGTTATGCACGCTCCTCTTGAAAGTTTGTGCGTTACATACTCCGCCCGGTGCCCTCAGGTTTCGGATTTACCCCTTATAAACGGATGAAAAATCTTTCATGATTCCGATTGCGGCACTTCGCGGTCCCGAATCGGCAGATACAAATCCGCTTCGCAGTAGTCTGCTCTCGCAAGCGCCGCGTCGATATATTCGAAATGGTGGCCGTGTGCCTGCTCGTACGGGGAGCGCATGATCCATTCGTCCATGTAGTTCCAAATATCGTTGAGCTGGTGAATGGTCAGATTCTCGGGATGGAAGCGTCCGATGTATTTGAACACCGCGTATTTGCCTGCCGGAATCACCGCGGTATCCCAGTCGCGCTCCAATCCTTCCAATGAAGAAACCTCGGCGGAGGTCAAATAATCCGTCGCTTTCGGCGAGCATTCGGGCGGATACAAGGTCAATCCGATATAGACGCTCGGCTTCAGCTTACGCGGGATTTTGCCGTGCTCGCCGTAGAAAAAAGAAACGCCGTGCGCGTTCGCCGTGTAGCGTTCGAAATTTTCCGCGATCGGGATCGTCGCTCTTCGCCCGGCATACAGACTGCGCGGCTTCATCACGAAGGTCGGCTCGAATACGACGCCTTCCCGGATTTCTTTGAGCACGGACGTATCGTATCGCTCGACCAACCGGATCTCCTCGGTGCCTCGGCGAAATTGCGCGGGCGTCACCCCGAACTGCCTTTTAAAAGCGCGAATATACGATTGCTCATGGTCGAATCCGTAGGCCAGCGCCGTGTCCAACACCGTTCCCCCGCTTCGCTGCTCGAACAAATCGTGCGCGCTTGCGGACAGTTTGCGGGCACGAATGTATTCCATCAGCGGCAGGCCCGTCGCGGCGCGCATCAAGCGGTGCAGATGGAATTTGGACAAATGGACATGCTCAGCCAATTCGTCCAGCACGATCTTGTCCGCCAGTCTGCGCTCGACCTCCTCCAGCACGCGTTCGATCGTGCCGATCGTATCGCTCCCGCCGATCAAAGTCCGCTCGGCGGCGCGTCCCTCGATTTCTTTTTTCATTTCCGGGTGCTGCTGCGATCTTTCGTTCATCCTGTTTTCTCTCTTCCGTCTCCGGCCCGGTTTTTCCCGAACTCCATCATTGTGTTTCTATCCTAACAAAAAAAGGAGGCACCGTCAGCCGAAAGCATTCCGTCTCCCGAAGCTTTTCGACCGCAAGATGCGCAAGATCGGTTCATTTCTCCCTCCCCTGCTTGCCGCATACTGGAAACAGGCAGATTACTGCCGGAAAGGTAGGCTTTTATTATGCGTACTCCCGTCAATCGAAACGATTCGAATTCTACGTTCCTTATCCGTAACTTTAGCGAAAGCGACTTCCCGGCACTCGGTGCCCTTTATAACCAAGCCGCGGAAGGACGACGCGTCGTCTTCTGGTGGGTAGGCGAACAAGAAAATTGGCGTAACGTGTACTGCGCTTTTGACGGAGAGGTCATGATCGCCAAAGGTCAGGTCGAAACGTTCAGCGTCGTGCCGGATCATGCGGACCTGTCCGCCAAGCACCGCATCTTTTTCAATATCAAAACGCTGCCGGAGCACGTGAACGATGCCGCCCTGTTCAACGACATGTACGATGTGCTGCATGCGCGGGCGCTGGAGTTGAAAGCCGAGCTTCCGACTTCGCACGGAACGATTTTCGGATTCGGCAACTTTGCGGAAGAAGCGGAGAACACGGCGCATTTTGCGCAGCGCCCGGAATTTTTCCTGTTGAAAAAGCAATACCGCATGTGTCGCGACCTGAGCAATTTCAATGAAAGCACGCTGCCGCAGCCGGAACTGCCTGCAGGATTCGAATGGAAAACGTTCGATGCGCTAAGCGCCGAACAGGCAGCGGACTATCTGGAGCTCGATCTGGAGATCTGGCCGGAAACGCCGATCGGCGCGGAGCGGCTGAACGAAATCGTCGCGCGCGACCAATGGCGGATGCTGCAAATTTTTGCGGAAAACCGCCCGGTCGCAAGTCTTATGTACTGGATTTCCGACAACGAGACCGGCGAGATCGAAGAGGTGCTGGTTCGCGAACCGTATCGCAGACGAGGACTGGCTTCGGCGCTGTTGGCGCGGGCGCTGCATGAAATCCATGCCAAAAGCTGCGAAGATGCCGAACTCGACGTGGAAGCAATGAACGAAAACGCGCTGAGCGTCTACAAATCGGCAGGCTTCGAGATCGAGACCGAAGAGCACCGCTACGCGACCGAGCTTTAAAAAAAAATGAACGCGGGCGCGTATTCGAATCTCGAAGACGCGCCCTGCTGCGCGAATTTCTGCCCGAAGATTTGGACGATTTTTGCGCCATAACGGCAGAACCGCATATTCGCGAGTTTTTGCCGGATTGGGAAGTCGATCGGGAGACCCGCCGCCTTTGGCTGCGCGATTACGAGATCCCGGGCAACCGGGCCTTTTTGGAAAACGCGAAAAAAGACGGACGGATCGACGCTCATACGCTTCGGATGGCGGTGATCGAACTCTCTAGCGGACGATTCGTCGGCTGGTGCTGCACGGGGCTCAAAGACGAGCTCCCTGTTCCCAATCGCGAAATCGTGTACGGGTTATCCGCGGATTGCCTGGGAAAAGGCTACATGACGCAGGCCGTCACCGCCCTTACCGATTGGCTGTTTGCCAACACCGATACGAACGTCATTCACGGTCTCGCCAAGCCCGACAATATCGCGTCCAACCGCGTACTGCAAAAATGCGGCTTCGAGGACCTGGGCGAGGTTAAGCTGGAAGAGGGCGCGTACAAGCATTATGCAAGGAGGAACAGATGAACGAGCTGCTCGCGCTGTAGCGTTCGAAAGCGGACAATCGTCGGTTTAGCAGATTCACGATTCATAACCGACAAGAAAAAAGGAGCGATTCCCATGCTTGAACCTTACTCTTCATTCCCTGTTTTTTCCGATAAGGTGAACAAGTATTGGCTGACCGACCGCGATCGTCCGCACCCCGGACAATACCGCATCGTCGTCGATCGAGAGCTTCCCCCGTCCCGAAGCGTCATGCTGCTTGATCCGATCGGCTCGGGAGGCTTTCTCTCCATGCTGCCGGAAATGGCGCGGCGAACCGGATTGAATCCAGGCAGCGAAGCCGATAAACAGACGATTTTCGAAGCGATGCAGCTTGCAGGCATCGAGTTGAACGGCGCGGACCATCTATTTTACTTTTCGAATGAGCAACAAAAGCTTCTGCATAACGAAAGCTTCCCGGCTGCGGTTCGACAGTTGACGTCCGAAGATGCCGACGCTTTTGAAGATTTCGTCTCGGAGGCCCCGGAAGACGATATGGACGAAGCATTCGTCGAGCTGGATCATTGGCTCGCGTTCGGCTGCTTCGTCGAAGACCGACTGGTATCGGCCGCCAGCATGTATACGTGGAGCGGAACCTCCTTCGCGGACCTGGGCGTGATCACGCTGCCGCAGTTCCGAGGTCAAGGCTTCGGAAAGCAGACGGTACGGGCAATCGGCGCGCAGGCTTTAAGGCTGGGCTGCGAACCCCAATATCGTTGCCAGCCCGATAATGTGTCTTCTATTCGCTTGGCCCAAGCTTCCGGTTTCTCGCCGTTCGCGACCTGGGACGTCATCAAACCGGACGAAGATTAAAAGGCAATCTGCGCATCCAACGATTCTGGAGGCGTACGCTTGCGGCTTAGGAGGAATCAAGCATGAAAACAAGAACAAACGAGGTAGCTCCGAAGCACCCTGCTATCGTTTTTCGCAAGATGGGCCTTGACGATGTTAAGGATCTCGCTCACATCGACCGTTCGGAATGGATCGGGCAAATCTGCCGGATTGAAAACGGACAAGAAACCTGGATCGAAGTCGGGCAAGAATGTCCGGGTTGGAACGCTGCACAGCTTGAAGAGCTTCAGCTTCGCTTTTGCTCCGAGTTGGAAAACGGAGGCGCGGCGATCGGCGGTTACGACGGTGATCGCCTGGCGGGCTTCGGCTTGCTGGGACATCGAAGAATCGGATCGCAAAACGATACGCTGCCGATTGATCTGATGTACGTCGGCCGAGCTTACCGCAGGCGGGGAATCGGCACGCGATTGATGCAGCTTCTGAGTGGGGAAGCTTCCGCGCGCGGCGCGAAGTCGTTATATGTCTCATCGACCGAAAGCCGCTCGGCCGTCGGATTTTACCGCAGCTTGGGCAGCGAAAACGCGATCGAGCCCGATCCGGAAATGTTGATGAAAGAACCATTCGATATTCATATGGTGCGACTGCTATGACCGGATACGGGCAGCAGAAGCATGAAAGTAACCGCAACCTGCATACCCGGCAGACGATCGCAAGCGATCTGGTCGAACTAGGCATCGCTCCGGGCATGACCGTCATCGCCCATACCTCGCTCCGCTCTATTGGCCCGATTGTAGGCGGAGCGGTATCGGTCATTTTAGCGCTCGAAGACGCGATCGGCGAAACCGGAAATCTGGTCATGCCGACGCAGACGGAGCAGCTATGCGAGCCGGACGAATACGACGGAAGCTTGACAGCGGACGAAATCCAGATGATCAAAGACGGCATGCCGCTCTACGATCCCGATCTGACGCCGACGGCGCATATGGGCTTTATCGCGGAGACTTTCCGCAAGCAAAAAGGCGTGCGCCGCAGCGATCATCCCCATATGTCTTTTGCCGCTCGGGGAGCGGACGCGGAAGCGATCGCCGGACATCACCCGCTTCATTACGCGCTAAGCGGGACTTCTCCGCTCGGACGCCTGTACGAACGCGGCGCGCAGATCCTGCTGCTCGGCGCGCCGACCGATTCGAATACGTCGCTGCATTTGGCGGAGTACAACCAAAACAATACCTTCGTCAAACCGAAAATATGGGGCGTCAAAATGCGGATCGACGGCAAAGAACGTTGGACGACCTATACGGATATCAATAATGACTCGGACGATTTCGGCCGGATCTTCGACGATTTTCGGGCCGATACCGCTCGGGTTCGCGAAGGACGGATCGGCAACGCTGCGAGCTTTCTTATGCCGCAGCGGGAAATGGTCGATTATGCGTTGGATTGGATGAACAGGAATCGGCGTTAACGCGGCGGCATCGGTCTTTGATTGCCCCTGTCTGTGCCATCAAACGAACTGATCAACCGCATAAAAAGGAGCGTTGCAGCCATGAATCTTTCGAAGCCTCATTTTGAACATGCAAAAACCGACGAAGAACCGATCGCCAGCCGCTCTATTTTGCGATCGACTTATATAGAACGCCGTTTGTCCGATCTTTACGCTCTCGGCAAGTGGACCGAATGCCGCTACTGGCTGCGCGGCCTGAACGATACATACCGCGTCCGCACGCAGGACGGCGGCGCGTACATGCTGCGTATCTATCGCGCCGAATCGCGCGAAAGCGATATTGCGTTCGAGCTGGAGCTGCTCGAACGGCTGCAAGCGGAGCTGCTCGGCACGGCAGCGGAAGCGTCGCCTGCCGTGCGGCTTGCGGACGGCAGGTTGTTTTCGGCGCTGCCTGCGCCGGAGGGCGTTCGCTTCGCGGCTTTGTTCCGCGAAGCCGAAGGCGCGGAAGACCTCATGCAGGACGAAGCTTCCTGCATCGCGTTCGGGAGGTCCGCCGCCGAGCTGCACGCGGCGATGGACCGGGTCCTGCCGCGGATGGCGGCGGGCGACTTTGACGCCGTCCGCGGCGCCGGGCGCGCGGTGGAAGACGCGGCCGGGGCGGCTGCTTCGGAGCCGCCGTCGCGCGCAGCGCGCGCGGTCAGCGGCGAGGCACGCGCCGCCGAGCCCCTGCCGCCGCGCGCGACGGCGGACGCGGAGGTGCTGCTCCGCGCTCCGCTTCGGATGATCCTCGCCCAGATCGGCGAGGATCATCCGGAGGCGCCTTTCCTGCGCCGCTACGCGCAGGGGCTTGAAGCGGCTGCCTCCGAAGCCGTTTCCGGCGGATTGGACTTCGGCCTGTGCCACGGTGATATGCACGGCAACAATAATGCGCTGCGACAGGGCGACCTCTTCACGCATTTCGACTTCGAATTTGCCGCGCCGGGCTGGCGGGCCTGGGATTTGGCCCAAGTCAAAAACCGCAAACGGCAGCAGTCCGAGCGGATCGAACCGCTGTGGCAAGCCTTTTTGGAAGGCTATCGATCCGTTAGATCTTTCTCGGCCGCCGACGAAGCGGCGGTGGAGCTCTTCAGGCTCGTCCGCCGCTTCTGGACAATGGGGCTGGATGCAGAGATTGCGCCGCTATGCGACGGGGCGCTGGACTTCGGCGAAGACTGGCTCGCCGGGTTTGCGGAAGAATTCCGCCGCCATCCGCTGGGCAAAGCGGCGGATACGGCTTCG
>Ga0308157_10002843_pt1 | contig 26888 bp, 26 predicted proteins | sample PhyBR1_FD_201035 | JGI IMG/M metagenome (GOLD analysis project Ga0308157, IMG submission 201035) | Phyllosphere microbial communities from UC Gill Tract Community Farm, Albany, California, United States - DLSLB.R1 | ecosystem: Host-associated > Plants > Phyllosphere > Unclassified | place: USA...
CGGCCAAGGCGGCCTTGTCCGACGCGGCATGGCGCGGATTCGGCGTAGAGGCGTATCTGTTCATCTCGCTGATCTACTTCGTGTTCTGCTTTTCCATGTCCAAATACAGCCAAGCGCTGGAAAGGCGTTTGGCGAATGATCACGCACGCTAACCATCGCGGCGCACACAAAGTTTTCCATGGGAGTACAGGCATGCCTGATGCCATTATTCGTTTGCAGGACGTGAACAAGTGGTACGGCCAGTTCCACGTGTTGCGCAACATCAACTTGGACGTGAAGCCGGGCGAGCGTATCGTGGTGTGCGGCCCCTCTGGGTCTGGCAAGTCCACCATGATCCGCTGCATCAACCGCCTGGAAGAGCACCAGCAGGGGCAGATCATTGTGGACGGCACGGAACTCACCAACGACCTGAAGCACATCGAGAGCGTCCGCCGCGACGTGGGTATGGTGTTCCAGCACTTCAATCTGTTCCCGCATCTGACCGTGCTGGAGAACCTGACCCTGGGCCCCATGTGGGTGCTCGGCCAACCGCGTTCCCAGGCCGAAGCCACGGCCATGAAGTATCTGGAACGCGTGCGTATTCCAGATCAGGCAAAGAAGTTTCCCGGCCAGTTGTCTGGCGGCCAGCAGCAACGCGTGGCGATTGCACGCTCGTTGTGCATGAACCCTAAGATCATGCTGTTCGACGAGCCGACCTCCGCCCTAGACCCGGAAATGGTCAAGGAAGTGCTGGACGTGATGGTCAGCCTGGCCCAGGAAAGCGGCATGACGATGATCTGCGTGACCCACGAAATGGGCTTCGCCCGCAAGGTCGCCAACCGCGTGATTTTCATGGATCGCGGCGAAATCATCGAACAGAACACGCCTGACACGTTCTTCGACCACCCACAGAACGAGCGTACGAAGCTCTTCTTGAGCCAGATTCTGCATTGATTCGAATGTTCTAGCGCCCCGGAGGCAATGATGAAAGAGAACTCTCCTGACAGTAAGGTCCGCTTCGCCACCAAGGCGATTCACTACGGCTACGACCCGGTGGCCCACGAAGGTGCGGTGTCGCCCCCCATCTTCATGACATCGACGTACGCGTTTGAATCCACCGCAGAATTTCAAGCAGTTTTCTCCGGTGAAAGCGACCGTTGCGTTTACGGGCGGCAGCAAAATCCTACGCAAAAGCTGCTTGAGGATCGTCTTGCTGCACTCGAAGGCGCCGAAGCCGCCATCGTGACGGCCTCGGGCATGGGCGCTATTGCGTCCGCCCTGCTTACGCTGCTGGCCGCTGGCGATGAGATTGTGGTTCACCACACCATCTACAACACTGCCGGCGCCCTGATGGACGAGGGCTTGCCCAAATTTGGCGTCAACGTCGTACGCGCCGATTTGAGTACCGCGGAAGGCACAGAAGCCGCTATCAGTCCGAACACCAAGGTCGTGTACTTTGAAACCCCGATCAATCCCTCTTCCGAGGTGCTGGATATTGAACGGATTGCAAAGGCGGCCAAACAAGTGGGCGCGATGGTTATCGTCGACTCGACGTTTGCTTCGCCAGCCCTTCAGCGCCCCATCGAGCATGGTGCGGATCTGGTCATCCACTCGTTGACCAAGTACTTGAATGGCCACGGCGACATCCTCGGTGGCGCCGCGATTGGCCGTCGCGAAACCATCGAAGCCATCCGCGCGGCGGGCGCCAAGTACCTGACTGGCGCAACGCCCTCGCCGATGTCCTGCTTTCTGGTGCTGCGTGGTTTGAAGACGTTGGACATCAGAATGGAACGCCATAGCAAGAACGCCCTGGCAGTCGCCCAAATGCTGGAGTCTCATCCGGCGGTCGCCAAAGTCATCTACCCGTTCCTGCCCAGCTTCGCCAACAAAGAGATTGCGCTGCGGCAGATGTCTGCGGGCAGTGGAATGGTGTCGTTTGAGCTGAAGTCGGGCTTTGACGGCGTGGCCCCGATGATCGACAAACTGAAGATTATTTCCCGGGGCATCAGCCTTGGCGACACCGATTCATTGATCTATCACACGGCGGGAATGGTCGAGGCGCGTAAGAAGGTCAACCCAAACCTGCGCCTGAGCCCCGGCGTCAGCCGCGAACTGGTCCGGTTATCAGTAGGGTTGGAAGACATCAACGACCTGCTTGATGATCTGAAGCAAGCATTGGCCTGAGCTTTTTTGCTCTCGTTCTATTGACTAGGTAGCACGCTCGATGGCCTGCATTGTAGAAGGCGATGCGGGCCATCCGGCCGGAGACAAGCATGCCCCCTTATATCGATCCAGACCCGCAAGAAACCGAAGAATGGCGGGAAGCCTTTATTGCCATGATGAAAGCTCATGGCGAGGATCGAGGCGTTGAAATGTTGGAGAAGCTGCGCACGTTCCTGCCGGAATCGCTGCGGCACGCGCTGGAGCCCCCGTCCACAACCAAGGACTACGTCAACACTATCCCACTGTCCAAAGAGCCGCCCTTCCCTGGCGACTTGCAAACGGAAGAACGGCTGGCGTCGTTGATGCGATGGAATGCGTTGGCTATGGTGGTCAAAGCAAACAAAGCGTACGGGGAACTCGGCGGACACATTGCAAGCTATGCCAGCGCAGCCGACCTGTTTGAAGTGGGCTTCAACCACTTTTATCGTGGCCGCGCCAGCGATGCGCCCGAGCAACGCGGCGACCTGGTGTTCTTCCAGCCGCATAGCGCGCCAGGCATTTACGCGCGCGCCTTCCTGGAAGGCCGTCTTTCCGAGCACGATCTGCTGCATTTCCGGCGCGAGCTTTCTGCGATTGACGCCGGGGCCAAGGGGCTGTCCAGCTACCCCCACCCCTATCTGATGCCGGATTTCTGGCAGTTCCCGACGGGGTCCATGGGTATAGGTCCCATCAACTCGATCTATCAAGCCAGGTTCATGCGCTACCTGACGGATCGTGGCATCTTGAACTGCGAAGGCCGGCGCGTGTGGGGCGTGTTTGGCGATGGAGAAATGGACGAGCCCGAAAGCATGGCCGCCCTGACTCTTGCCGCGCGCGAACAACTCGACAACCTGACTTGGGTGGTCAACTGCAACCTTCAGCGCCTGGACGGGCCCGTACGCGGCAACGGCAAAATCATCGATGAACTCGAACGCCTGTTCAAGGGCGCGGGTTGGAACGTCATCAAGCTACTTTGGGGAAGTGATTGGGACCCGATATTCGAGAAAGACACGTCGGGCGTCCTGCGTGCCGCGTTGGCCCAAACCGTTGACGGACAAATGCAGACGCTGGCGGCCAAAGACGCAGCCTTCAACCGCACTCACTTCTTCGGCCAGGATCCTGAGATTTCCCGAATTGTCGACGCGTTGTCGGATGAGCAGGTCGATCAACTAAAGCGCGGCGGCCACGATATCAAGAAGATCTATGCCGCCTATCACGCCGCGACCCTTACCGCCGGTGCACCGACGGTCATCCTGGCTCATACCAAGAAGGGCTACGGAATGGGGCCCGCGGCTCAGGGCAAGATGACCACGCACTCCAACAAGAAGCTCGAAGCCGAGGATCTGTTGGCGTTCCGTGACCGCTTCAAATTGCCGCTGACGGACGACCAGGTCAAGAACGTCGATTTCTTCAAGCCGGCGGACGACTCGGCTGAAATGCAGTACCTGCTTAATAAGCGGAAAACGCTGGGTGGTTCTTTACCGAAGCGCCACACCCACTGCGCGCCCGTCGCCACGCCAGACAGCTCGGCCTGGGCCAGCTTTGCCCTGCAAGCGGATGGCAAGGACATGAGCACCACCATGGCGTTTGTCCGAATGCTGGGCAGTCTGCTGAAGGACAAATCGGTCGGGCCCCGCATCGTTCCCATTGTGGCGGACGAGGCGCGGACCTTCGGCATGGCGAATCTGTTCAAACAGGTGGGCATCTATTCCAGCCACGGCCAATGCTATGAGCCCGAGGACATCGGCTCCATCTTGTCGTACCGCGAGGCAAAGGACGGCCAAATTCTTGAAGAAGGCATCAGCGAAGCTGGCGCCATCTCAAGCTGGACCGCAGCCGCCACCAGCTACAGCACGCACGGCGAAGCGATGCTGCCGTTCTACATCTATTACTCCATGTTCGGCTTCCAGCGCATCGGTGACCTGATCTGGGCGGCGGCTGATCAGCGCCCGAGGGGGTTCCTGATCGGTGCCACCTCGGGACGAACCACGCTCGGCGGCGAAGGCCTGCAACATCAAGACGGCACTAGCCACCTTTGGGCATCTACCATCCCCAATTGCAAGGCGTACGATCCCGCCCATGCGGGAGAACTGGCGGTAATCGTGGACGAAGGCATGCGCGAAATGATGCAAGAGCAGCGCGACGTCTTCTACTACGTCACGGTGATGAACGAGAACTACGCTCAGCCCAGCCTCCAGTCTGAGCAACGCGACGGCGTTCTGAAGGGCGGCTATCTCTTTGACGTTAAGAACGGTGAACCCGGTAAAGGCAGTGTCACGCTGCTGGGGTCCGGGGCGATATTCCGCGAGGTGCTCAAGGCGGCAGAACTGCTGCATAAGGAAGGCCTGACAGTGCACACCTTCAGCATTACCAGCTGGATAGAACTGGAACGGGAAGCCTCTGCTCAAGACGCTGGCACGGACTCGGCCCCATCCTATCTGCACAAAATGCTGGAACCCAGCAAGGGGCCGGTAATCGCCGCATCGGACTACGTGCGTCTCTTGCCTGAATCGTTGCGCGCTCATCTGCCCGGTAACCGTCCATACCGCACCCTTGGAACCGACGGCTTCGGCCGTAGCGATACGCGCGCAGCCCTGCGTGGCCACTTCGGCGTGAACGCAGAGGCCATTGCCGCCGCTGCACGGCGCTCCCTCAGCCACTAGCGCACCTGCTCGACACGGGCCCCGCACGCCGCCTCACCGCGGCCGATGCGGGGCTTTTTTATCTGGCGGCTACATCACGACAATCACGGCAGCGCCAATCATGACCACGACGGGAATTACGCCAAGCATCCATGCTTGCCGGTATACCAAGCCCATCGTCGCAGGCGCCACGCCTGCAATCGCGCACCCCATCATGACTCTCACGGGAGACAGCATGGACAGTGCGCTGCCCGTGACATTCTGAATGGCGGCAATCCAGTCCGTATTCACGGCATGAGCGACGGCCAACGCGCTGACGCCTGGCATTAGCAGACTGTTGGATGCCGCATTGCTCGCCGTCAGAAACCCCGCTATTGCGGCAAGGATCGGGGACAGCATCAGGGCTGAAGATGCTCCGACGGTTGCCTGCAACTCCCCAGCCAGTACCTCCGGCACATTGCCACTGATCATCAACTGCGCGCAGACGACAAAAAGCAGCGTCACGCCTACCGTCACTCTGCCGCGCACCCAGGTCTGGCGGGCGATGTCACCCACCGCGCTCCACGTTTTCTTTCTCAAGGTGAAGGCAAGCCCCACTACCAACAACCAGAATGCAGGAGACAGTAACGGCGCCCATGCCTTGGCCCCGGGGACGGGCGAAACACTCAAGCCCGCCAGCGCTTCATGGACGGGCGCCGATAGGCGGCTGGCGACAAGCAATCCGGAAAGCACCATATACGGGCTAGCCCGCGTCAGCTTGGTTCCCAAGGCAACGCCGGCCCCCTGCGTCGAAATCAAGCTGTACGTGGCCGCCAGGCTGCCCAGCACGATCAGGCCAATAACGTCAGGCTCCAAATATCGCCCAAGCCCGTTCACCCCAATAAGAATAGCCAGCACCCATAGCGCCTCTTTGACCATGCAGGCAGGTGTGCCTGGCAAACCAGCTCGACGGCACAAGCCCCAGAACGCAACCAGCCACCCCACCATGATTGGCGCCATGAGCACGGCGGATCGCCAGCCCAGATCCCGTGGGTCCGCCATACCCGACAAGGTGGTGCCCAACATCGTGCCCACCGCAAAGGCCCCCCAGACAACCAACGTTTGGCTGAACAGCGAAAACACGATTGCGTCGGTCTTTCGCAGCCCCAGGCCCAAGAGAATCCCCAGGCAAATGACCAACCCGACACCGAAGCCGGTCGCCGCTTCCGCGAAAGGGCCTATCAGGAAGCAAGCACCGAACAGCGCGGATCTTGCCGCGTCAAGATCCAATGCAGTGATCGAATGCGGATCATCCCGGGGCACAAGCCATAGCCGCGAAAGCAAGGTGTGAAACAGCAACCCCGCCAAGATCACGCTGACGATCGGGACCGCGAGCCAGACCCCCTTCAACAGCTCCAGGCCAACGACTTCCGCCACGGTGTCCAGCTGGGGCGGGATGCCGTGAACATAAAGGACAAGCGAAGCAGCCGCGGCCCCTAGTGCGGCAACACTGATCGACACCCGGCGCGTGAGCATCAGCGCAATCGGAACCCAGAATGGCGCGAAGTAAACCCAGAACTTGACTGTCACGAACGTTGCCTGCCGATAGCAATAAGGAAGGGAGACCAAAAGAAGGGGGCCGAAGCCCCCTCTGAAAGTGCATGAGTCCTAGGCGCGTCGCAGCCGTATCGCCTTCTCCAGCAATTCGAGCCGATCCTGCCCCCAGAAGACCTCGCCGTCGTACACATAGCTGGGCGAACCGAACACTCCAGCTGCGACAGCCGCGTCCGTGTTCTTCCGATACGTGCTTTCGATATCAGGCTGCTCGGCCCGGCTGAATAGTGCGTCCGCGTCGTAGCCCTGGCTCAACAGAATTCCGCGCAGCACGTCAGGGTCTGAGACGTCCTGTTCGTCACACCACTCTGCGCGGAGAATCTGCTTGTAGAGCGGCGTAATGGGCCGTGGCAGCTCCAATGCGGCGATGACCAACCGCGATGCCAGATCGCCGTTGGGGCACATGAACTTCGGTTCGGGATTGACCGGCATCTGCAATTCCCGGCACCATCTTTTCAGTTCAGCAATGCGATAGGCCTGCCGTTCGGGCGACCGCTGACTGAGCAGCACGCCTCCTGTCCGTCGATAGACATCGGGCAAATCGACCAGCAGGTAGTTGATCGTCACCTCGTTTCGCTCGGCGATGGCGTCCAGCCGATCCGCGCCAAGATAGGCCCAATCAGAGTTGATCCAGAAGTAATAGTCGATAGTCGCAGCCATGGCTTACCTTGTGGTGATGGGTTGGCGGATTCTGTTGAACCGCTCAGGTCCGTGCATGAACAGGGCACTGCCCGCTGCAATCACGCCAAGGACGCTCAGATACCAGACGATGTACTTCGGGCTACCGTCTGCATAAGCAAGCAGCGACGTTGCGATCAAGGGCGCCAATCCGCCGCCAATCGCCCCTGACACCTGCACAGCCAGCGAAATGCCGCTATAGCGGACCTCGGGCGGAAACTGCGACGAGAACAGGCTGCCTTGGGGCCCGTACAAGCAACCATAGATCAGTCCCACCGCGATGACCATTGCCCAATTGATGTTGCCGGGCTGGCCGGTCTGCAACAGTTGAAAAAACGTCGGGGCGAAGAAAATAATGGCAAGCGATCCCAAGATGAATACCGACCGGTAGCCCACGCGGTCACCCAGAATGCCGAACAAAGGCATGGTCACCAACGCAGCCGCCGCCCCCCAGATCGTTGCATCCAGCATCACGCCTCTGGGCACCCCCAAGCTACCTGTCGCATAAGCCAGGGAAAAGGTAACCACGGTGTAGAACCACGTCACCTCGGCAAGACGGCCACCAATAACAGCAAGCACCTCACGCGGGTATTTCTTCAGCACAACCTTGGCCGGGATGTCGACCTTTTCACCCTTGTCTTCCATGTTCTGAAAGTCCGGCGATTCGGCGACCTTGACGCGGATAAACCAGCCGACCAACAGCAACACCACGCTCGCCAGGAACGGCACACGCCAGCCCCACGACAGCATGTCCTCTTCGGGAAGCTGCGCGACAGCGGCCATGGCGAGCGATGACAGGATCAGGCCCGGCGCAACGCCAACTTGGGGCAGGCTGCCGAAGAACCCTTTCTTGCCTTCTGGTGCGTGCTCTACGGCCATCAGCACCGCACCTCCCCACTCTCCGCCCACCGCGATGCCCTGCAAGAGCCGCATGCAAACGAGCAATACCGCAGCCCAATAACCGATGCTTTCGTATGATGGAATCAAACCGATGAGAATCGTCGGAATTCCCATCAGAAACAACGTGATCAGCAGCATGGACTTTCGTCCGACGCGATCTCCAAAGTGGCCGAAGATGACGCCACCAAGGGGCCGCGCAAAGAACCCGACCGAGTACGTGGCAAAGGCCGCCAGCGTGCCGGTGACAGGGTCAAAGGCGGGGAAAAATATCTTGTTGAAGATCAGTGCGGCGGCAGTGCCATACAAAAAATAGTCGTACCACTCGATAGTGGTTCCCATGAAGCTGGCAATGCCGGCCGTAACGTGCTGGCGCGACTTCCCCTTGCCACCCTGACTTGACGGGGAGCTCTTATCGTTCATTTTCATTTCCTAGCAGTAGTGCGGCGCTGGCTTACTTCAGGCCGGGAAGCCGGTCAGTTTGGCGAGACCAGTAGTTGAATGTCGCCTGGACGATGGAGCGCTTGAGCAGATAGTCGTGCGCCTCTTTGGCCAACGTCGGATCAACGGGCGTCAACGGACCGAACGCTTGGGCCCGCACTTGCAACCGCGCCGCGCGCTCCAGATAGACGGACAGGTAGGTCGCCTCTTCCACCGAGTTGCCCGCAGTGAGATACCCGTGATGCGCCAGCAAGATCGACTTCTTCTGACCCAGCGCGGCGGAGATGATCACACCTTCCTGATCAGCAATCGGCACGCCCGGCCACTCCCCCAGGAAGGCGCAGTCATCAAAAAGGGGAGCCATGTCCATCTGCGCCACGACCAGCGGCTGACGCGCGGTGGCCAGCGTGGTTGCCCACGGGGAATGCGTATGGATGATGGATTGAACGTCAGGCCGATTGCGATACACCCACAGATGAAAACGCGTTGCCGGGTTGGCCATCCCATGTCCAGAGATCGTATTCAGATCCTGATCCACCTCGACAAAGTCATCCGGCGTGGCTTCATCAAACCCCAGACCAAAGCGCAATGTCCAGTAGGCGTTCGGCTTGTCCGAACGAGCCGTGATCTGGCCCGCCAACCCCGCTTCCTGGCCTGTCATTGCCAAGATTCGACAGGCGTAAGCCAGGGTTTCGTTCAGGGGACGCTCCTGGCTCTTGAGATGTTGCGCCATCTCCTGCGTTGCCCGCTCATCGAAATATTCTTTGCTACGAAGCTCGTCGCTCATGTCTCGTTCCCATGGAAGTTTGATTCAGATCAATGGGGCGAGTATGAGAAGTCGGCTAAGCGCCGTCGATGCGTCTGAAGCTATATCAGCTATTCAGCCAGGCGTGATGAAATGCGTTGCGCAATGTTTAGTGTCAGCGCGGCCAGCGGGAAGAGCTTGTAGCTGTCGCGATGGATCGCAACCACCTTCCTGGAGAGTTTTCCGCCGATGACGGGGACCTTCCTCAGCTTGTGGTCTAGCAGGAGTTGATCCGGAATACGGCAGGGCAGCAAACAGTTGCCAATGCCAGCCGATACAAGTTCCAAAGCCGAGTCGACGGTGTCGGTCTCGGCTGAGACCACGTAGTTCAGACGCGAATGCAGCAGCATCTTCCTGAGCGCGTAGTGCTCAGGAAACGCAACCAGGCGCTGTTGCTTGTCCCACAGGTTGGCAACGTCTCCATAGGATGCATCGTCCACCCTGACAATCAGGCACATGTCATCTTCGAACAAGCTGACAGATACCAAACCCGGGCTGGCGACGGCTGAGTCATACACAAAACCCAACTCTGCCTTGCCCGAGGAGACCAGATCGACCACCTCCGGAGAACTACGCGCCATCAGATGCAGGTTCGCGTCCCCGCCTTCATGGGTGACTGCGGAAACGAGATCGCCCAGAAAGTAGTACGTCAGGGTATGAACGGCCGCAATCCTAAGTGACCCGTGGCCTGCGGAACCTGAATCTCGGGCCTTGGCGACTGCGTCGTCAATCAATTGAAAAGCAGGAGCCATGGCACGATGGAGCTCCTTGCCTGCCTCGCTTAGAACCATGCCGCGCCCATTCCGTTCAAAGACGGGTGTGCCTAAATACGATTCCAGGGTGGATATCTGCCGGCTCAGGCTGGGCTGAGAAATTCCCAATTCGTCCGCCGCCTTCGACATGGAGCCCCGTGCCGCAATCGTCAAGAAATACCGGAGACGGCGGTCAGACTCGCCAACTCCCCTATCGAGCTCTGATGCATCCTTGGATGGGCTATCTGATCTGGGCACAGCACTTTTCCCCATTGTTATCTTCAGAGCGGATCGCTACGGCGTCTTCTGGTCGGCACAATCCAGCATTGCCGTGCCAATGGCAGTTTCGCCCTTTGCAACAAGCTCGCGGCCGGCGGACTCGAGATCACGCTTGTCTTTATTCTGGCTGAGCTTGTACTTGCCGACGACCCGAGTTATCTCCACTTGAACTCCAACGATAGCCTTTAGCATCGCATCGATGTATTCAGGCGCGCTATCCGTCATCTTCCAAGGTTTGGCCTGCGACGCCTCGTGTGTCCGCGTGAGACGGGCGACAACGCCTCGGACATAGCGCTCGTCATCCTTGATCGAAATACGGCCATGCACGTGTACCACCTTGTAGTTCCACGTCGGCACCTGCTTGTGCAGTTCGTGCTTGGTGGGAAACCAATTCGGCGAAATGTATGCATCGCCGGCTCGGAACACGACCAGTACCTCGCTCCCGCCAGCCACGTCCTGCCACACGGGGTTGTTGCGGGCGACATGGCCGTGCAAGACCGCGCGCTCTCCAACCTCCAATTCGAAAGGAAGATGATTGGCGTCCAGACCATCAGGGCCATTGGTAATCAACATTCCCAGCGGCTGGGCGCGGATTAGGCCATAGAGAGAATCGATTTCGGAGACAGAAAAATGTTCGGGCACGTACATAGCGGAACGCCTCTGGCAGTCAAGTAGGCTGAAATAATTAACTCGCAGCATGCACCTAAACTGGCCTACCATAAAGATCCAGTTTGATTAATTTTTGTTAGACCACTATCGTGCGAACCTCCAAGCGCATTGAATTGCCTGTCTTGTCCCCACTTGACCGCAAGGCGGGCCAGCTCAGCCGGCAACTGGCGCAGCAGCTGCGCGAGTCGATCCGTGCGGGGAAGCTTCGCCCTGGCGAGCCGGTACCTGCCACGCGCCACTTGGCCGCGGCGCTTAAGATCGCGCGCGGCACGGTTGTCGAGGCCTTCGAACAACTGGTTGCCGAGGGCTATCTGGAATCCCGGGCAGGCGGCACCACGACGGTGTCCGTCAATCTGACCGAACGCAATGCTGCGGCATCCGCAAAAAAGTCAGCACAGGCAGCCACTCCCTTGGTTCGCCCTCTGCCGGCAACGGCTTTGCGATATGCCAAGATTGCAGCCGCAATGTATCCATTGCCGGCAGCACCATTCGCGATTTCGGTTCCCGCTGGCCCGGTAGCGCCCGACGACACTTGGCGCAAGCTGGGCAACCGCATACGCGGCACCACCAGCGGCGGACCGTCCGGCTACGCCGACCCTCAAGGCTTGCTCCCCCTTCGAAAGGCGATCGCGGATTACGTCAGGAAATCCCGGTCGGTCGCGTGCACGCCGGCTCAAGTGATCATCACCTCCGGCACCCAGCAAGGGCTATATCTCGCGTGCCAGGTCCTGCTGGGCGAGAGCGATCAGGCCTGGGTCGAAGACCCCGCCTACCTGGGCATCACGTCCATTCTGGAAAGCTCAAGCCGCGTCGATCGCATTGTCAGATTGCCTGTAGATGAACAGGGATTGATGGTGGAAGAAGGCATCCGCAGGGCGCCCAATGCACGAGTCGCATTTGTGACGCCTTCTCATCAATATCCACTTGGCATGCCGATGAGCATGGCTCGGCGGGAAGCGCTGTTGTCTTGGGCGGCCGCCAGAAACGCATGGGTCGTCGAAGATGATTACGACAGCGAACTTCGCTATGCCGGGCATCCTTTCCCTGCCTTGCAAGGCCTGGATTCCCGCCGGGTCGTCTACTTGGGCACCTTCAGCAAAATCCTTTTCCCCTCTCTCAGGATGGGCTACCTGATTGCACCACCAGACCTCGTCCCCGCTTTCTGCGGCGCCAGGATTGTGATGGACCGGCATCCCGCAACAGCCGACCAGCACGTGCTGGCCGCCTTCATTTCCGAAGGACACCTAGACCGGCATATTCGGCGTATTCGCTCAATCTATGCAGACAGCCGATCTGATCTCATCGAGATCCTGCAGGCCCATTTGCCCGAACATCTGACCGAGGTTCAGCCCATCGAACAAGGCGTGCATCTGCTGGTCTGGCTTGACGAAGGGTTGGACGATATTGCGATCGCGCGCCTGGCCGCCGAACAGGGGGTTGCCGTCCGAGCCTTGTCTCCCACCTATTCAGATCGTTGCCCTGACAAGCGACAAGGATTGATCCTGGGCTTTGGCGGATACCCGAAGGACAAGATGATTGCCGCTGCAACCACGCTGGGTCAGATCATTGCGCAACACGCTCGAAAATCGTGACGCGACGCTCATTCATTGTGGTGACCGAATGCAGACTCACCCCAACGCCTGAATCGCGCCCACAAGTCTTCGAGTGCCTTCATTGATGTCAGCAGGTGTCAGGCTGGCGTAGCCAAGAATGATGCCCGCACACGGTCGCGCACGATGCTTTTCCCCCGCGGCATACAGTGGAGAAATGGGGCGCACGCCCACGCCCTGTTTGCGCGCCAAACGAACCAGCTCAGCCTCATCGTTCTTGGCAACGTGCAGCAGCCAAACCACCACATGAAGTCCTGATGCCGAGCCCATCACCTCGGCTGAATCAGGAAGATGTCTGTCCAATGCCCGCAAAAGCGCCTCTCTACGCGATTCATTCATTCGCCGGCAACGGCGGACATGGCGCTCGTAGGTGCCGTCAACGATGAGAGATGCCAGAGCCAGTTGCTCCAGGCTTGGTGCATGCCGATCCATCAACCGCTTGGCCTCTCGAAACACAGAGACCAACGCATCAGGCAGCACCAGATACCCCAAGCGCAGTTGCGGGGACAAGGCTTTGGAGAATGTCCCGACGTAGATCACGCTTCCCTTGTCATCCACTGATTGCAGCGCATCGACGGGGCGCATTCCATAGCGGAACTCCCCATCGTAGTCATCCTCGACGATCCAGGCTTGCTGTCGCTCCGCCCAGGCCAAGAGCTCCTTGCGTCGGGAAATTGGCATGACCCCACCCAGCGGAAACTGGTGCGACGGGGTGACATAGATGAGCTTGGACCGCCGCTCTGGCAGACGCTCGGACACGAGTCCGTGCTCGTCAACCGGGGCCTCTTGCACATGGGCCCCGATGGCTTCAAAAATACGGCGCGCCATGACATAGCAAGGCTCCTCTACCAGCACCCTGTCCTGGGGGTCCACCAACACACGTGCGCACAAATCGATGGCTTGCTGCGAACCGTGCACGATGACGATCTGGTCGGGGTGGCATGTAAGGCCTCTGGCACGGCGAAGATAGCTGGCGAGTGCCTCGCGCAACGTCAGTTCGCCCTCAGGCGCCTCGTAATAGAGACGGTGTTGACGCTGTACCAGTGCACGGCTATACGCTTTGCGCCAAGCCAAGATCGGGAAATCGTCGAACGCCAAGGCGCCATAGAGAAAGTCGATCACCTGAGGGGCGGCGCCGGGACCAGTCGCTACCCCCGGTCCGACAAAATCGCAGACTCGCTTCCCGTACCCCGACAAGGACCGAGGCCCCGCCATTTCCAGACGAACCGCGCGCTTTGGGATAGGCGTAAGGCTGGCGCCCTGAGCGACACGCGCACGTCTGCCCTGGTGGGTTTCCACATATCCCTCGGCCGCCAATTGATCGTAGACGGCCGAAACAGTGGTGCGAGACACGGCTAAGTCGGCGGCCATTGCTCGTGTAGACGGCAAGAAGCTTCCGGCGTGAAGCGTGCCATCGAGAATCTGCGCCTTGAGCCCTTCGTATATACCGCGGCTGGTGTCGGCGCTGAATGCAGGAGTCTGATGGAAAGTCTTCAACTGGCTTTAACAAAAATAATGAAACTGGACGTTTTAATTGTGCCAGATTCGGGCGATAGTTCCGCCCTTTCCCTGGCCACTCTGGCGTTGATTTCTCAAGCCCATGTACACCTCGACCTTTACGTTCTTGCCTGGCACCTACGACATTGAATTCCATGCGCTGGACAACACCATCGCAGCGATCGCAAGGTCGATCCCCGGCTACTTGGGTGAGGAAGCCTGGGAGAATCCCGCCACAGGCGCGGTCTCCAACGTCTACTACTGGAGCACGATGGAAGCGCTTCAAGAGCTGGTGGAACATAAAGATCACCTCAAGGCCAAGCAACAGCAAGCTAATTGGCTACGCGGCTATCAGGTCGTCATTGCAGAGGTCGTCACCTTCTATGGCGACGGGCGTCTCGCGCATCCATTGAATCGAACGGGAATTGCCCGTCAAGGGTAAGGCACGGGCTAGCTTTGCCCGCCTGCCATGGCGCTCTTACCTGGCCTTACTCGCCAGGATATCTAGCTGCCTACAGCCGATCTTGATCCTTTTCTAAGGGGCCACGTCCCCCCCACGAATCGTGGGCATTAAGTCCGGGACGGCCCGGCATAGTAGAGGAGGGCCAAATGGCCTGGTTTGTGTTGGTGATCGCAGGTGTGCTTGAAGTGGTTTGGGCGTTTTCAATGAAGCAATCGGCCGGGTTCACCCGGCTATGGCCGTCAGTGATCACGATCTCAGGGGTCATCGCCAGTCTTCTCTTACTGTCCTGGTCGATGAGAAGCCTGCCGCTCGGGACGGCCTACACGGTCTGGACGGGCATCGGCGCGATTGGCGCGTTCTTGGTCGGCATCATGTTCCTGCACGAGCCCGCAAGCGCGATGCGCATACTTGCAGCAACGCTGATTGTCAGCGGCCTGCTCTTAATGAAGCTGGCGTCATAAGTCCCCGCATACGGTGTGAAGCTCCAAGCGTTTCCCCTCACCGGGTATTGCTTGGACTGGCGGCCAAACCGGCAGTCAGCCTAAGCAATACGACGGCTACGCGTGCACCAGCGCCTTCGCTATCCGCGGATTTTCCAACAGGAGACCTAGACCGTGCTCCAATTTTTCCCCTGCCTCATGCAAGGCTTCCAGGGGCATCTCGGGCAGGCTTTCAAGAATGAACCACATGTGCGTCGAGTCGGTTGTCAGGCGAGTGCGCACGCCTTGGCGCCAGTTCCAGCGACGGCACGTCACGCCGATGTCATCGCGCCAGATCACTTCCCCCGGCTCGGGCGACTCCGTCGCCGAAACACCTTCCTTGATCGTGTCAAAGACCTCGGACCCATCCGCCACGGTCAACCTCGCCGTTCCGGCGTAGGCATCCAGATCTTCGCCGCCAACAGGTATCGCGTAATGAATGCTGACCGCGTTGTAGAGATCGACGATGGGATTGATGCTCGGCAAGTTGCCGTCCCGCAGCGCGCGTCGGCGCAAGGCGTCCGCCGAGCATGGTGTCCGCTGCGGCTTCGCTCCAAAGTTCCTGAACGCGTTCGCCCAGGCCGCCAGATGAGCCTCCGCCCAGAACGCACTGCCGGCGTTCAGCCCCGCCAACGCGTCAATCATTACCTGGCGACCGACATCTGATTGAGATATGCCGTCGGCGGCAACCACAATGCTCAGAGCCCGGTAACCCGGCGCCACTTTATTGATCTTTGAATCCACAAATGGATGAAACGCCTGCATCTAGGACACCTTGATAGACAACTTGGATGTACTGATCGTCGCCGAAACCGAGAAATTAGAGAATCTAATTGTTCTTAAGCTGCTGCAATTCTCCTAATGCAAGGATCGGGACGAGTGAGTTGCGTCATACGAAACTATTTACAAGAGGCTAGCCATGAGTTCCAGTTCAATGCTGCATCAAATGTTCAGCTACCAAGCATGGGCCAACAAGCAGTTCCTGCTGACCATAGACCAGCACTTTGGCAACCGGGAAATCGATGAGGCCGAATCAGTAACGAGGTTGATGAGCCATTGCCTGGTCGTCAACAAAATATTTGCCGCACATCTGGAAGGCCGTCCGCATGGATATGGCAAGAGCAATGTTGCTGGTGCCATGGGCATTAAAGCCCTTGGCGACGAGATGGAAGAGGTGGATCGATGGTATCTGAACTACGTCTCGGCAATCACGCCTTCCCTATTGTCAGAAGCGATCCATTTTGAGTTCACAGATGGAGACCGCGGATGCATGACGCGCGAGGAGATCCTCATTCACGTGGTCACACATGGCGGTTATCACCGAGGGGAAGTCGGCAGGCTGCTGATGCAGGCAGATCCGACCATACCGTTGCCCTGGGATACCTTTGCCGTGTATCTGCATCAGGCAACCCCTGACCGCCGGGCCCGAGGGTAACGACCTCTTCAATCCACCTGCCTGAATGTCCGCGACAACCGCCCTACACATTGGACAGCAACATCATGAATTCCCGCTCAAATTCCTATCCAAGCTCTACTTTCGCAACGGAGATCGTCTCGGGCACATCCAAAGCCCGCTACCGCCTCCATTACTTTCCTGAGTCAGGGAATAGCTACAAATTGGCGCTCATGCTTGCCCTCTGCGGCCAGCCCTGGGAGCCTGTGTGGACGGATTATTTTGGTGGCCAGACTCGTACGCCTGCATGGCGCGATGCCGTCAATGAAATGGGCGAAGTCCCCGTGCTGGATGACGGCGGAGTCCTCCAGTCACAGACCGGACCTATTCTGATTCAATTGGCCGATCGGCATGACCAGTTCAACGGACGGACCGAAGCCGAAAGATATGAGATCTTGCGCTGGCTTTTCTGGGACAACCACAAGCTGACGAGTTACGCGGCCACGTACCGCTTTCTACATACGTTCACTCAAGAGCCGAATCTTGATGTTTTGGCCTTCTTCCGCGCACGTCTCGACGCTGCCCTGGCGGTGGCGGAGCTCCATCTCCAAAAGCAACCTTTTGTAGTTGGCAATCTGCCTACCGCGGCTGACATTTCTATGAGTGCTTATTTGTCGTATCCCGCTGAAGAAACAGGCTATGACTTTTCGCGATCTCATCCGGCAATTTTCTCTTGGTTGACAAGGATTGCTTCAATTCCAGGCTGGAAAGCTCCGTACGAACTCCTTGTGGGACCTCGGTTCAAGGCTAAACCGTGAACTCGACTACTTCTGCGGAATACGTTTTTGGATAACGGGGTTAGAACCCCCGATTGGTGCTCACTCGTCAATCCAACTGTAGAAGCGTAGGGATGGAACGCGCAGTCACAGGTCTCCACCGAGGCGCCTTCAATGGCTGTTTTCGGCCACAAGCGGTCAGTCGGCCAAGCCGGAGAATTTAGCCAATTGCGTCCGCATGATTGGCCATCTCACAATCGCACACTTCAGCGGAAGCGTTTCCAATTGATGACGGTCATTCATCGATCAGAGCCTCTTGCACCAATCAGACCGCGCATGGCAATGGCCAGCACCAAAAGCGCCAAGCCGGCGGCGGTCAGGGTTGCCGCCGTGTAGAAGCCGATCAGGGCCCAGTAAAGGAGGGGCTGCTCGGCTGCAAGGATGTCAGGTCCTTTGCGGTTGTTGAGCACCCCGGTGTGCAGGCTTTCCACCACTTCGGTCGCTCCCACAAAGCAACCCCAGCCGATCGAGGCCGCGACGGCGAGGGCCACCATCGACTGTATGCACGGCCGTCGGCGGCTCCGGGCATCCGGACGGCGCGTCATGTGCTCACTGCGTTGGTAAACGTCACGAGGAAGGTGGTTCGGGGCGATGTCTTAGGCATGGCAGTTCGCTGATGCTGGCTGGAAAAACGACTTTACTCGAATGCCCTCTTTTGGATTTAGCGCCCGGCTGCTTCGGGCACTTCTCGATGGCCCGACAGCCGGCTACAGTCGGCCAGAAGTGAGCGTTGACCGCACCTGGGATTGAGCGATGTTTCTATCTCAAACAAATCAGCGAGCCTTTTTCGCCATTAAATTGTCACCACGCGCACTTAAGCTACCGCAGCATGACGACTCATGGATCACCGAAGTATTCAACGCGCCGAAGAAAAATAAGATGGGCCGCTATTTGTGGTACATCCTTCGTTCTTACCGTACTGGTGCCTCAACTGTACACACTGCATTTGGACCTTCCTCGGCCATGGGACATTCACGTCAGTCAGGGCGCCGCCGAGTTCAAAGGTCACGGAAAGTTCGGGAATAGTCCTGGAGCACTGATAATTGAAGGCCACAGTTATACCTGTTCTAGCCCTTCGCTCTTTGCCACCCCAGACTGCTTTCCATATCCAACTTTGAAGCAATTGCGCGAAGAGTTGGGAGGCAAGACCTTGACTGTCACGTGGTTCTACCAGACCGCGCATCTGTTCTATCGCAACAGAAGGGTTTTGAAAATTGAGCAGGAAGGTAAGATTTGGGTAACGCCGCAGGCGGTGATACAGAGCATCAAGCAAGATCGTGAAAATGAACCGACATACATCTTGATTTCGTGCGTAGTGGCTTGCCTTGTCCTCTTACTCTTTTTTTGGGTAATTGACCGTGAAGCGGAACGTGATCGCCGTATCGCGGAGAGCGCAGGCTCTAGTTGAGTTGCCGCCGACATCCATCATCCGGTCATTAGGCGCTTTACGCGGCGCAAGAGCTGCCGCAGGTCGGAAGCAGCCATCGCGGCCGATGTCCACATCCGCATGTCCGAAGGACGGACGGTAGGCTGGCGACTCGACGGGAGCCCATTCAATTTGGCAGAGGAAGTACTTTTGTCACCCCGGCGCAACTATGCTTCCGATCCTTATGATTGGAGAAGAACAACGTGAGAGCACCACTGGCGACAATAGGCGTAGCTGTAGCTCTGAGCGGATGTGCTAGCAGCGCCGAGAACCCGCGCCACGCTAGTGGACCGCCGTTCGCTTGCACAGCGATTTCCACCTGGGAGGTGCCCAAGCCTGATGGGGCAGACGAAACCGTGGCTATTCTCGCCGCCGGATTTTCTGATGGCACTTTCGTTCCTATCAGCCCCCTAGCCGAAGCGAACGGAAAGAGCTTCAGCCGGCACGCGAAACTTCAGGATTTCGCGGTGCGGGCAATATGGGCAACGTGGTGTCAGCCGGGCCGTCCAGGGCCAAACCGGGATTTCGTGTCGAAAGTGGTCATTCCCTTTACCTTCTCGAGGTCTCCCCGTCCTAAGCCGCATTTACCCGGCACAGTCGAGAACTGACAAAACGCGGATGAGAGCGAATCTAAACAATCCCTGGGGCCGGGTTGAAGAAAGGCGAACTTGGTAACAAGCGCAATTAGATCAACGCAGACCCAACATAATCAAAGCCAGCCTCACTCACAAAACCAACCCGCAAGCCGCGTCAACGGTCTAGATCCGCCGACCTTGATCCGGCGCGGGCAGATGGTCGCGTAACCATTGGTCCAACCCGCAGACCGCGATGCCGCGCTGGGCGTTGAACGTTTGTGCCTTGTCCCATGCCACGCCGCGCCCCTCGGCGAATACGGCGCGGTACTTGCGTAACGCGTTTTCCGGATCGGCGGCCAGTTGGCGTTTCAGTTCGGGCACAGTCCATTCCTGGCGGTGGACCTTGACGCCACGGACGCGATCCAGGGCGTCGGCCACCTCTCGATAGGTGACGGTATCGCCGGCGACATACACCGCACGGTTGGCGATGCGCGGTTCCGTGAACAGAATCTCCGCCGTCAGGTGGCCGATGTCATCGGCGGTCGTCAGCGTGACGGCCGTGTCCCAACTGCCTAGCGCGTTCACGGTATTGGCAGCCAGGTCCACCACGCCGAAGGCCGGTTCGAACAAGAAGCTGGTGAACATACCGGTCGAGACAATGATCCATTCGGTGTTCGGCTGTGCCCGCAGCATGTCGCGCACGTCCAGTTGTTCGTCGAACAGGTCCTGCGGGCTGTTCCGGCCGATGACGTCGTAGTCCACGCCGAATTGCCACGGAACAAAGCGCTTGACGCCGGCATCCAGCGCGGCGCGCGCAATCTTGCGTTGCACGCCCGGGCCGCCCACGAATCCCGTGCACGAGATCACGGTGTGGAAACGGCTAAATGTGGCGGCGAGCTCGTCGCTGGATTGCGCCGCCAGGTCACCTGCGACGATATGGACGCCCAGGGCGTTCAGGTCAGCCAGGTCTTGCTGCTTCGCCGTGTCGGTGGAAGCGACAGTCGATCGGCGCAACAGGACCGAGAGGGAGACGCCGGCGGCGCGGTCGGCATGGGCAGCTAGATGGCGCAGCACGGCCATGCCGAGTTGGCCTGCACCCAGGACCAGAATGGCGTTGTCGTTCAAAATGGGAAACCCCGCTAGGAAATGGGTATTTGAAAAATGGGCCGCGGCGCACCGCGATCGCGATGCGGAAAAATGCCGCCCTGATGTGCTTTGCAGTGTAGGAGCGCGCAGTCGGCCTATTGTTCGCCGCGCTTGAATACACAACGCGCAGGAAGCACACGGTTTGCGCCGTCCGCATTGTTAACATCGGGAGCTCCCGCCGAAATTGGCGCACGCACTATCGGCAGGCAGGCTTATGGACAAACTTCAAGCGATGGCAACTTTCGTACGGGTCGTTCAGGCGCGCAGCTTCAGCAAGGCGGCGCAGTCCCTGGGGATGCCACGTTCGTCGGTGACGACGACGGTCAAGAACCTGGAGGCCTACCTGGGCACGCCGCTGCTTCGACGCAGCACCCGCAGCCTGAGCCTGACCGACGCGGGCGCGCGCTACCTGGCGGCGTGCCAGGCCATCCTGGCCAATATCGCCGACGCGGAAAACGACATGTCCGCCACGAATCAGGCGCCGCGCGGACGGGTTCGCGTGGACATGCCGGGTGCCATCGGAAGAGCGATCGTGGTGCCGCGGTTGCTCGAATTCGAGGCGCGCTATCCGGACATCGAAGTCGTGCTGGGATTGAGTGATCGGCCGGCGGACCTGATTTACGAAGGCATCGACTGCGCGATCCGCAGCGGCACGCTGGCGGACTCGACGCTGGTGGCGCGCAAGCTTGGCCAGTTGGCTTGGCTAACCTGCGCGTCGCCCAAATACCTGGCCCGGTTCGGAGAGCCGGATTCCATAGCCGCCCTGGAAGCGCACCGAGTGGTCAACTACCTGTCCAACGCCACCGGCCGGCCGCTGGACTGGCATTTCAGCGTCAATGGCGAAGCCGTGGCGGTGTCCCTGTCCAGCCGCTATGCCGTCAACGAAACCGAGGCCTATCTGCACTGCGGCCTGGAGGGGCTGGGCCTTATCCAGCTATCCGAACTGGCGGCGTCCGTCTACCTGGGCAGCGGGCGCCTGCGGGAAGTTCTGGCGGATGCCCGATGCGCCCCGGTGCCGATTTCCATTGTCTATCCGCAAGCCCGCGCCACGGCAGCGGTCAGGACGTTCGTGGACTGGGTCATCGCGATCGCGCGGCCCGAGCTGGCCGGATGAACCGACGCCGACGGACAACTCTGCCATTTCAAGGCGCATAGGAGCCACCCGCTACAGAGGTAGGTTCGAGTTTGCCTGCGCGGGCATCTCGTCTCCAGGCCCAGGCAGGCCCGCCTTGGCGGTGGAGGCGGGTGTATATGAATAACCGCTCTCGGCCGAGGCTGTGTGAAAACGCGATTTACTGCCGATTTCAAGGGTCCCCACCTCTTGCCAAACTGGCGAAATTCGATCCTGCAGCGATCTGAGAGGCGGATATTGCAGGCGCCCTTGAGAGGCGCGCGTTTTCACGCAGCGTCGGCCAGAAGCGGACGCAACACGTTCGACGACAAAAAGGTCACAAGGTAATATCGGATCGGGATTCCATGGAAGGAAAGGCAGAGAATGAATCACTCTGATATGCTTGGTCGCAGCATTGCCGATCCGGTTGTCCGGTCGTACCTGGCCCATCACGAGAAGCTGGATCCGGTCGATTTTCGCACGCATGCTGAGATGGGATTTTTTGGCGGTTTCGATAGCGGTTTCAGTCTGCAGGTGGAAAGCCTTCCCGCATACAGTGCCCAATTCGATGAGGTACGGTCGAGACACCTGCCGGACGACGAGGAGAGGATCGTCGCGAGGCTGTCCTTTACCGGGCCGGATGCGATCAGGGCAGAGCAACGCGCCTATCTATCGGCGCTGCCCTTCGGCTTGACATTCGGAGACAGCAGCGACGTCGTGGCCGAAAAGCTCGGGGCGGCTCCGATCAGGGAAGGCAAGAGCAGCACGCTGCCAGAATATTCAGCCGAACGCTTCGATCACTCCCATGCTGTCGGAAATATGGTCGTGGTTGCAAAATATGACGCGGGCTTGCTGCTGATGGCCGTTTATCTGCTGCATGCGGACCGCACCATACTCAAGGCCAAACGCCGAACGGCGTCCCCGTCCAAACGGAAGATCGTGCCTGGCAATATCGAAAAAGTCGAGGCATTGCGGGCCCAGCTGCCGACGCCCCGCTGGCGCGCGTCCATGGCCGAGGGAGACCAGCTCTTCAACGAGGCGGATATCGCCACGGCCGAAATGGCGCTGAATGCGTTCATCGACACGGTGAAGGCCGCAACCGGCCAACGGGACGCGGAGGCCATCCAGGCGGCTGTCAAGGACATCGTTCTTGCGATCAACGAGATCAACGGCAGAAGCGGGATGATCGAAACACTGGAGCGCGACGAACTAGGTGCCGTGATCGACGCAGCGGTAAGGGCGTCGGGCTTCAGCCTCCCGGATGACGAAGATATCACCGCGGAATGGCGGGAGTGGTAACGGGAGCCGATGTACGCAAAGGGTCGAGGCTGTGTGAAAACTCTTTGACGCCGCTACGGTGATGTAGATAGAGTTTGGTATCTCGATCCCGGGAGTCGACATACCCCGATTCATCGAAGGCCAGGACCGGCAACAGGTAGCGTTGATCCCGGAATGCCTGGATGACTTCATCGCCGACGACAATCCGGTGCGCATAATCGACGCATTCGTCGACGAGCTCAACCTGGAATCGCTGGGATTTGAGAGGGCAGCGCCAGCAGCTACCGGCCGCCCGTCGTATCACCCGGCCGTGCTGCTGAAGATCTACATCTACGGCTACTTAAATCGGGTCCAGTCCAGTCGTCGACTCGAGCGAGAGTGCCAACGCAATGTCGAACTGATGTGGCTCGTCGGCCGTCTGGCGCCAGACTTCAAGACCATCGCCGATTTCCGCCGTGACAATGGCACGGGCATTCGCAATGTGTGCCGGCGGTTTGTGGCCGTATGCCGAGATCTCAAACTATTCACCCAAGCCCTGATTGCCGTTGATGGAAGCAAATTCAAGGCAGTCAACACACGCGACAAAAACTTCACAGCCGCCAAGATCGACAAACGTCAGCAGCAGATTGAGGAGAGCATCCGCCGCTATCTGGCGGCGCTCGACACTGCGGACCGAACGCAACCTGTCGAGATCGAGGCTAGGACCAATCGGCTCAACGACAAGATCTAACGTCTGCGCAAACAAATGCGCACGCTGGATGACGTCAAGGAGAGGCTCAAAGATAGCCCAGACGGTCAGCTGTCGGTGACTGACCCGGATGCCCGCTCGATGGCTACCAGTGGCCGGGGCTCGGGGATGGTCGGCTACAACGTGCAGATGGTTGTCGAAGCCAAGCACCATCTGATCGTCGCGCACGAAGTGACGAACCGAGGACATGACAGGGACTCATTGGCATCGATGACACAAGCCGCGCGGCAGGCAATGGGCAAGAAGCGACTGCGCGCGATTGCCGATCGCGGCTACTACAGCGCGCCTCAGATCAAGGCATGTGCAGAGACAGGTATTGATGCGATCTTGCCCAAGCCGACCACTTCCAATGCCAAGGCCGAAGGCCGCTTCGACCGTTCGGACTTCATATACATCGCGAAGGACGATGAGTACCAGTGCCCTGCGGGCCAGCGCGCCATCCACCGGTTTACGCGGGAGGAGAATGGTCTTCAATTGCGGCGCTACTGGAGTAGTGCCTGCCCACAATGCGCTATGAAGGAGCGATGCACTCCTAGCGCGTATCGGCGCATCAGTCGATGGGAACATGAGGCCGTGCTTGAGGCGGCGCAGCGCCGTCTAGACCGAATGCCAGAAGCGATGAAGGTGCGGCGGCGCACAGTGGAACATGTGTTCGGCACGTTCAAGCATTGGATGGGCTATACACACTTCCTAACTCGTCGCTTGGGCAATGTGGGCACGGAAATGAGCTTGAATGTACTGGCCTATAACCTCAAGCGGGTCATGCGCATCCTAGGCTTCCAGCAAACGATGAAAGCGATACTGGCGCTGGGCGGCTGAGCCCTTCAGGTGACCCATAACGCACCTCAGGCCCTATCCGGGCCGCCCAAACGGTCTTGAGTGAGCCCCGCTTCGAAAAATCGAAGTGAAGACCGCCCAAGGTGATGCGGACCAGGCGATTGCGCTGTGGCTGTCAGGACGAAAAGCGTTTCCACACGGCCTCGGTCGGAAGCCGTCTGTCCTCGACGGCTGTTCCCGGCCATACCTGGGTAAATAGCGCTCCCGTCACTTTCTTCGCGGGATCGATCCAATAATGTGTGTTCAACGCACCCGCCCACGCCGCGCTGCCCGCGCTGCGCCCATAGGGGCCAGGTTGCTCGTTGATGTCGAAAGAGAAGCCCCGCTTATGCTTCATTCCTGGGAAGAGATCGAAGTTTTTCGACCTGGCAGGAAGCGGGCTGATCATCTTCTTGACTTCGAGGTCGCCGATCTGATTAGTCATCATCGATGACTACCGTCTCAGGTCCGAGAATTTTAGCGTCATCAAGACTTCCTCCCTGTAGGAGCAAGGAGAACCATATCGCGGTCCCCTCGTTATTGACTCAGAAACCGTGTATCAACGGGTCGACGATCGCCTGTACGTCGCCCATCCCATCGAACGCTTGCCGTGACTGATCCCTGCAGGTTTTAGGCAAGACGGTAGACATCCATTACCCATGCAGCAAGGTGGGCCTGCTGCAAGCGATCGATGGCCTGAAAGCAGACCATGCGCGCCTTCAGCTTCCCGACAAAGCGCACAGCAACCCCATATTTGAACGTTAGCGGTGACTGCACCAGCCACTATGTGGGTTGGGATTCCCTATCGTCGTCAGGGCTGCGGAAGTGCCATCGCCCACGCGCGGTCGCGAAATCAACAGCGCCGGATTCAATTCATTGTGTTTCTACTTATATAATCATATAAACTTCCGCACGAAATGTGGTAACCGGAACAACCCAAAAAAGGGACGACGAAAATGGAAAGCGCAGGGGTGAAAAATAAGATGCCCTGGTACCTCGGCCTGATTTCTATCGTCGTGACCGCGACGGCGGTGTCGATGCTCTTTACATTTCGCTCTCTCGCGCTAGACGCGCTTCTCGCGAGCGGGCCCATGCTTCCGCGACTCGCGATGATTCATCTCTGCTTGACTTGGGTTGCACTCGCTGTGGGTGCGATCGCTATGTTTTGGCGCGGCAACTGGTCGCGCATTCTCTTGGCGGTGGCGATCTTCTCGTTATGGATGACCACTAGCTTTTCGCCCTTCGGGTCAACCAACTATCTATTGCTAAGAACCGTCATTTCGATCGCACTCGTCGCGTCACTTTTTACACGAGGCGCGAACACCTATTTCGAACAAGCAAGAAGGGGGAACCCATCCCTTCCGGAACGCGCCTAGCCCGACCTCCGACAAGTCTCTGACAGCAAGCAAATCTCTTATGAGCCAGTATGATTAGCCGCTCCATGCGAATTTTTCTGTTGGGTATGTTGGCTGTGAGCGAATCCGCGCTCTCCCAACACTTGCCTTATGAAAACGTGAAGAACGCTTCCATGGCAGCGCTGATAGCCAATCAGGTGCTGCTTCAAGCGGGCCTTGCGGATTGTGCTGCGGCAGATCCAGGGATCAAGGCTGACGCCGACCAAACGCTCCTGACCTAGCTTGAGCGCAATCAAAAGTACATCGATGAGAGCAAGCTGGTACGTGCCGAATTCGAAGCAGGCCAGCCCGATGAGGATCGCATCGCCTTTTCCAAAGCGCTCCACGAGCAGATGCACTCCGTTCAAGGATCCGATCCTATTGGCAAGATCATGTCAACCATGACGGTGGAGCGTCAACTTCTGTTTTGCCGCGCTTTCGTCCAGGCAATATCCTCCGGCGCAAGAGACTTGGCCAAGGCCGACCCGCCAGTAGCGGAGTTTCTCGACAAGCGGTTATCCGCGCGAACCCAACGCCCGTAGCCTCCGGCCAAGGGTAGACCAGCAACCGGAAAAGTCCGCTTCCGGCCACAAGTGGTCAGTCGGCCAAGCCGGAGAATTTAGCCGATTGCGTCCGCATGATTGGCCATCTCACAATCGCACACTTCAGCGGAAGCGTTTCCAATTGATGACGGTCATTCATCGATCAGAGCCTCTTGCACCAATCAGACCGCGCATGGCAATGGCCAGCACCAAAAGCGCCAAGCCGGCGGCGGTCAGGGTTGCCGCCGTGTAGAAGCCGATCAGGGCCCAGTAAAGGAGGGGCTGCTCGGCTACAAGGATGTCAGGTCCTTTGCGGTTGTTGAGCACCCCGGTGTGCAGGCTTTCCACCACTTCGGTCGCTCCCACAAAGCAACCCCAGCCGATCAAGGCCGCGACGGCGAGGGCCACCATCGACTGTATGCACGGCCGTCGGCGGCTCGGGGCATCCGGACGGCGCGTCATGTGCTCAATGCGTTGGTAAACGTCACGAGGAAGGTGGTTCGGGGCGATGTCTTAGGCATGGCAGTTCGCGGATGCTGGCGGGAAAAACGACTTTACTCGAATGCCCTCTTTTGGATCTAGCGCCCGGCTGCTTCGGGCACTTCTCGATGGCCCGACAGCCGGCTACAGTCGGCCA
>Ga0308157_10002845_pt1 | contig 26882 bp, 21 predicted proteins | sample PhyBR1_FD_201035 | JGI IMG/M metagenome (GOLD analysis project Ga0308157, IMG submission 201035) | Phyllosphere microbial communities from UC Gill Tract Community Farm, Albany, California, United States - DLSLB.R1 | ecosystem: Host-associated > Plants > Phyllosphere > Unclassified | place: USA...
GTACATCGAGATGTTTTACAACCCGACACGGCGACACGGTTCCAATGGCGGCCTGTCCCCGATAGAGTTTGAACGGCAGTACGCACTAAACGGCTGAAGAGTGTCTACAAAAGCCTGGGCGATTCAGGTCGACTCGAGTAACGGGCTGCCATTGATACCCACGTCGACCGGCAGGCTCGGTATGGGCAAGGTTATTGCGTGCTGCATTGGATCCTCCTTTCGAAAGGGGCTTTCCTGAGCGTCGCGAGCATGGGGCCAGCACGAGGCGGTCACTGCGACGTACTTGTTTTATATGCGTGGGGAGGATTTCGCAAAGTAGGTGAAGCCGATTCTGTATACGGTGGATTCGTGCTGTTGGGGCGTGTAACTCTTGCATTTCAAGTGGTTCTCGTCACTGCGGTGGGTGATTCCCACACTAATTTGCTGGATTATCTTTCCTGTGATTGATCCGCAGTTCTTACTCGTCCGCGCGAATTCATGGAGATCGTTCGACACCGTGCTTGTAGTGCTCGCCGCATTCTGCGTGCCGTCTGCGTCCGAGCAGACGACGTTTATTGGCGCTGGCTCCGCATTTTTAGATCAGGCGTTGCTGGTAAATAGATGGCAGATATGGGGCGGAAATTGCAGAATCGGCGGAGCCAAGCCATTCAACAGTCTGTACTTACTTTTATAGCGAGACGGTCGCCTGGCGTTTCACGCGAATCGAAGCGGAGTGTTCAAAAAACGCAGGACAAATAGCTCCGTTTCCAGCTGGATCGCAGCCGTGAGGGGCCTCGATTGATCAGTGGGTTTGGGCTCAATCTCAGGGTTTGCGGGCTGGTCTTGACGCCTGCCATCCCCAATGACGGCATAGCCAGAAGTAGACATACTTCAGCGCATCGAATCCAACCAGACCCATCCGCTTCCTTTCCGGCACCCACGAACCCATGCTGACCTCCTACCTGTTGTTCTTCTTCGCTGGCCTGGGTGTCTTCAACGGTGCGGCGTTGTCGGTCTACCTGCTATGCCGCAAACCCGTCAGGCCCGCCCAGGGTTGGCTGGCGGCTTCGGTGCTGATGCTGAGCCTGCGCACCGGCAAGTCCCTGCTGTTCTACTTCTGGCCCGATATCTCCAAGCTGGTTCTGCAGGTCGGTCTGACCGCCTGTTTCTTTATCGGCATCTGCCTGATCGGTTTCGTGCGGGCCTGGCTTGATCCCGATGGCCGACGGACCCGGAACGATGCGGCAATCGCCTTGGGCTTGCTGGTGCTGGCGACTGCCTTTGGTATCGCTTGGCCCTATACCGATAACGTCTGGCTGTGGGCTGGTCCGGTGTGGGCCTCCATCCAGGTGATCTGGCTGGTATGTCTGCTGGTTGCAGCGGGGCTGTTCCTGCGTGGCGGCAAGCAAGTTCGAGCCGATGCGACGCCCGGCGCGCTGAGCCGCAGCCATGTTGTCTCGGTGATCGCGGGTGTGGGGGTGATCTGGCTGGCCTATGCCACCGCCGGGCTGACCTCTTACATCGTCGGCGCGCTGTCGTTCTCGCTGGTGCTGTACCTGAGCATCAGCCTTGCCCTTGCCGGACGTAAGCCTGCTGCGGTCGCCGAGCCTTACCGCGACCGCAAGATCGCGCCCAGCGAAGCCGACGCGACGCTGCGCGCCTTGCACGCGCTGATGGCCGACGAAGGTCTGTACAAGGACGCGGGTCTGACCCTGGCCAAGCTGGCCAAGCGGCTCAACATACCCTCGGCTCGGTTGTCGCAGCTGCTCAACGACAACCTCAAGACCGCCTTCAAGCCCTACCTGGCGCAGGTCAGGATCGAAGCTGCAAAGCAGTTGCTGCGCGCGCAGGCGTCGGCATCAATGGACGATGTGGCGGAGGCGTCCGGCTTCCTCTCCACCTCCACCTTCTACAGCAGCTTCAAAAAGGTGGAAGGGACCACGCCTGCGGCGTGGCGGCAGGCCCAGTCGCGCTTGGCGGCCGACTCCTGAAACGTGTTTGGTGAGTCCGTAAACACGCTTCAGTAATTTGATTCGTAAAGGAATTTCGCAGACTTCGGGGCATCCATCCTGCGGAGTCTCTTCATGTCAGTAACGCGTTCCAAGCCGGCCACTGCCGGTGTGCTATCGCTGCCAGCACGCCTCATCCGATGGCTCGCCGTGGCCAGCCTGGCGCTGTGGTTCGGTGGGCTTGCACATGCCGACCCGGTCGCGGACCAGCGTGAGATCTCGGTGGTCATCGAGGACTATCTGCGCGGCAGTTCCTACAACCAGAGCGATCGGCTCAGCCGCGCCTTCCATCCCGATGCGCGGCTCTACCTGAGCCAGGGCACGGACGGCATGCGCGAGGTGGGCATCGCCGAATACAGCAGCTGGTTCGGCAAGAACGTGGGGCAGTTCAATGGTCGTGTCGGCCGTCTGCTCGGCATCGAGGTCGAAGGCAACATCGCCACCGCCAAGGCGGAGATTCTGGTCAGCAAGGACCAGGCACGCTACGTCGACCTGTTCCTGTTGAAGAAGCTGGAAGGGCGCTGGCTGATCATCAGCAAGACCGCCACCCGCGAAACCGCACCTGCCCATGGCCGCCAGGTGCTGCTGGCGGTGTCCAACGTGGACACCATGCCCGGCACCCGCCTGAGTGCCGGCAACAGCTTCTCGGAGCTGATCCATGCCTATGCCGGCTTCCGTGAGGCCGGCTACGGCGTGCAGTTCGTCAGCCCCGAAGGTGGCGCCGTGCCGCTGGCCTACATCGACACCAGCAATCCCCAGCACAAGGCCAGCATCTACGACGCCGATATGATGTGGGCGCTGGCCAACACGCGCCGGCCCGACGAGGTGGCTGCCAGCGACTATGCCGCGCTGATGTATATCGGCGGCAGTGCCGCGATGTATGGCGTTGCCGAGCACCCCGGCATGCAGCGCTTGGCGGTGCAGATCTACGAGCAACGCGGCGGCATCGTCTCGGCGGTCTGCCACGGCAGCGCCGGGCTGGTGAACCTGACCCTGTCCGATGGCACCGCGCTGGTCAGCGGAAAGCGCGTCACCGGCTACCCCGATGCCTACGAGGACATGAGCGCGGCGTACTACAAGACCTTCCCGTTCTCGATCGAGCAACGCCTGCGCGGCAGCAAAGGCCAGTTCAGCTACGGCGCACGCGGCACATCGCATGTGGAAGCTGATGGCCGGCTCATTACCGGCATGAACTGGGAATCCACCCGTGGCGTGGTGGCTGCGATCATCCAGCGTTTGGAAGCGGAGAGTGCCGCGCTGGAAAACACAGCCCAAGCTGGCGGTTGAGCAACTGCAGCCAAGCCGAGCTGCCTGCTGCGAGATGGCAGCGGGGAGGATCGGTGTCCATTGTGGATGAGGGCGATTGCAGCCCATCACTTGTTGCATATCCGGTATTCGTGACCTGCTTGCAGCCTTGTGGTGGAAGCAGGGCGTCTGAACTAGGATTGCGCTTCAAGTCGAACAAGGCAGTTGACTATGCATCGCTTGGCCATTTTGCTTTCTGTTGCGTTCTTCAGCGGCTGTGCCCAGGCGGATACGGCTTGGCGGGGTACCAGCACCCAGTCGCTTGCCAGGGGCTCAGGCGATATCTCGAAAGCCGGTGGTGCGGCAGTCACCTTGTCCGCCGAGTCGACGGGCGCAAATCAGTTCGTCGGTGCAATCACCACGATTGACGCAGCGACCTTTCAGGGACGGGAAGTCGTTCTCACCGGCACGCTTCTGGTCAACAGCGGCACCGGCAACGCTGCGCTCTGGGTCCGTGCGGACGGCCCCGAAGCGCCTTTGGCCTTCGCAAGCACGGGTGACCAGCCGGTGCGCCTCAATGAAGGCTCCCAGCCGAGAGAGGCCCGGCTCTACATCCCGGCAGCCGCGACCAGTCTCAAGCTTGGGGTGACGCTTGGCAGTGCAGGGCGTGTAGATGTGGAGCACCTCACGCTCAACGCCGAGAGTGCAGTCCAGAGCAATGTATCCGCCTATGACATGCTCGATACCGCCATTTCCGTCATTCGCGCGAACGCGCTGAACGCAAACCGCGTGGATTGGAAGTCCGAGCAGAAGTCACTTCTGACTCCAGACTTGAAGAAGCTTCCTGCACAGGAGGCGTACAGCAGGATTCAGACGGTTCTGACTGCGCTTGCAGACCGGCATAGCTCCGTGCAGGCGCCCAGTGCTGTTTCAACCTATCGTGCCGGTGCAGTCGTTACGCAGGCCGTGGAAGCCAGGTCAATGCAGGACATCGGCTATCTTTTGGTGCCGGGCTTGCGCGGCTCCGATCCCAAGGCCAGCGATATCTTCAGCACTCAACTTTGCGAGCACATCGCCGGCTTGGCAGAGACGGCAAGCAAGGGCTGGATCATCGACCTTCGTGACAATACGGGGGGCAACATGTGGCCGATGATCAAGGGGCTGAGGCCACTGTTGGGTGACGCCGATCTTGGTGCATTCCGGGACCGCAATGGTGTAGCAACGGCGTGGCGCGCCCAGCCTTCCAAGGAGTGCGAGGTCGATCTTTCCCAGAGCCGCGTCGGCGTGCTCGTGGGCCCCAGGACGGCAAGCTCAGGCGAGGCGGTGGCCGTTGCCTTCCAAGGCCGCCCGGGTACCCGCTTCTTCGGGCAGCCGACAGCGGGACTCTCGACGGCCAACCAGTCGTTTGCGCTTCCTGACGGTGGCGCTATTGCATTGACGACAGCGGTATTCCTCGACCGTACTGGAGTGGCGTATCTGCATGGTATACAGCCCGAAAAACCCGTGCCTCGCGAACAAGATGCAGTTGCTGCAGCGGCAGCGTGGCTGCGTGCGCAGCCTTGATTGCGTGTTGCTGGTGCGAGTCGAAACCGGGGTCAGAGTCGAATTGTTTGAAGACGGATTCCGATGTTCCACTCGCAGGGTCACCGCCTGACGTGGTGAGCAAGCAGAAACCCTGGGCCTTCAGTTGACTGCTGGAGGTGACGCCGTACTACTCGCTGGCGCATAGAGGCCGTCATAGCCGGGTATCACTCCAATGGCCGGCAGGTAGCCCCGCTTGTCGCCAACGTGGCGGTTGTCCGGGATGGCGGTGACACCGCATTCCGGCACACAGACCCAGGCTGTGCCGGCCGGCCCGCGCACATAGAGGCTGTGTGGATTCAGGTCGGACAGCAGGTATCCGGCTGGCTCATAGTCGGGTGCCGACTGTCTGCCTTTCTCGCGGCTGGCATGGACGTTCCCCAGCAGCGCAATCACTGCGGGCACGGCGTTGTGTGCTGCCCTGATGCGCGTGGCCATGCTGGCGTCCCTCGATCCCGGCTTGCCATCGTCGACGGCCAGTACGCTGATTCGTGCGCCTTCCACACGTAGTGATCGCAGCCGGTGCAACAGTTTCAGCATGGCCGCGCTGGATCGCCCGTCCTGGGGCTGGCGTGTCCAGAATTGGCTGGCTAGAAGTGCCGCCTGGTCCGCATCGGAACCCTTGCTTGCCAGGAAGTTGTCCAGGCTTGTCTGCTCTTCGATTGGAATCTCCAGCGCGACTACCACTGGATTTCCTGACGTTGCGCTGGCGCAGGCCAGGTTGCCAATCAGTGCTGGTGCCTCGTTGGTGCCATGGACTTCGCCTACCAGCAGCAGGCTTGCAGCGGGCATGTTCAGAGGCCAGCTGCAGTTGGTGTTCTCATTGGCTGAAGCAACGTCATTTGCGAATGCACCTGACGCCAGCAGCAGAAGTGGAAGGAGTGACTTCATGTCGAGACCCTTTGTCGAGATGCATCCGTGGCACGCCGTCACTGTACACGGTTGCGGCCGGCTGCCGCCGTTGTGGAACAGGCGTGGGACGTATGATGCAGGACCTGGTTTTCGTTCGCTTGATCGCTCGGCATCCCCATGGCCAAACTGCTCATGACAATAATCGATGTGCCCGGCTGGGCACGTCCGTTTGCAATGGATATCGATGCGGAGTTTGGCGCGCGGTTCCATCAGGCCGCCGAGTCTCAGATGGCCGAGATCCATGCCGCTGCCCATCAGCTGGTCCAGCGTTACGTTGACGACGTGGCGGACGACATGCTGTTCCCCGAAAAAGGGAGAATGACCGGTGATTACTACGTTTCCGAGCTGCGTTGTGACGTTTCGAAGACTGATTCCTTCCCGGAGGCTGGAGCGCACCGGCTAAGTCTGTGTGTGCGCTGCCTTGAACACGCCTTCGTGCAGCAACAGAGAGATTTTGACTACCTCGGGCTCGAGGTGCATTTCCTCTGGAATGAGGAACGCGCAAGCTTCGAAGCTACCGGCGATATCGATTCAAGCTCGATCTGAGCAGGCCGGTGCTAAGTGACCGTCTGATTTGAACTGCCACTCTGAAAGCAACGTCACCAGCGAGAATCGTGCTCCGAGGTGGGATCAGGTGATTGCTGTTCCCGTGCCCCTGCATTTCGGGAAGTTGCTGCAGCCAAGGAAGCGTTGCCCCGTGCTTCTATTGATCCGCTGCACCAACGCGGCTCCGCAGCGAGGGCAGGGCGCGGCATCTGCCGCCGGATGCGCCGGTGTAGCCAGCGTTGGTTCCGTGCGCTGATTGATTGGCACGGGTGCATCTTCCACTGTCTTCAACGATTGGATCATTGCCAGCAGCTGTTCGCCGCCGATCAGTTCAATGGGCTTGTCACGCGCGAAGGCCTCCGCATCCGGAGTGAACGTGCCGATACAGACAATCTTGACGGCCTGCGCCTGATGGTGGGCAAGAAGCCCTGCCATCTCGCGCACCACGCTGACGCCTACCTGTTGGCGCTTCCACTGTTTGCATTGCACCAGCGTGCGCTGCCCGTCCTTGCGCAGGATGAGATCGATGCCGCCATCGGGCCCGCCCAGTCCGGTTTCTTCCACCGCATAGCCCTGGCGGCGGAATGCTTCGCCGACGAGCTGTTCGAACTGGCGCCAGCCGCCGGCCGCCAGGCTTTCGAGCGTGGTGCGTGTGTCCAGGAAGCGGTGGCGTTTGCGGGCATTGAGGTAGGAGGCCAGCGCGGCGATCCAGCAGATGCCGAGCCACATCCATGCCAGCGGCGCGAAGACAGCACTGGATTGTTGGCCAAAGGCTTGCGCCAGCATGCCGCCTTGAAGGGACAGGAACCACTGGATCCCGTAGCGCACCAGGATGAAGCCGATGATCCCTGCGGGGAAGCCTATCGGCCACGGCATGGTTGCCAATGCACCGATAGGAGATTGTTTTGTTCTGCGTCCCATGCGAACCCCCTGTTCCAGAGGCCAACTTAGCGCTTGGGTGGGGTGTTGTCAGCAGGTTGGTCGATTTGTAGGAGTGCGGTGTAAGCCGCGAAGCTTGTTGTGTTGGGTGCTTGGCAGCTGGTTGTGCTGGTGGTGTTTTTGCTTCGCGGCTTACGCCGCGCCTACAAATGCAGCGGGCTGTTATCGGACTGGCAACGCTATCGGGCGTAGCGGGGCTGCGTCGCCGCCACGGATCTTCAGTGGTCCGCCGATGAAGGCGAACTCGTAGACCTTGTCGCGGGCCAGTTCGTCCAGCGCGATCAGCTCGATGATCGGTGCGCCCTGCTGGGCCAGCAGGTAGGTGTGCAGCGGGACGTAGTCGTCGGCCACTTCCGAGGGAAAGGTCTCGAAGCTGAGGTTGTCGGCACCCACGATCATCGCGCCGCCGTCCTCGACCAAGAAGCGTGCGGCATCCAGGCCCATGCCCGGCGGGTTGGCCATATAGGCCTTGGGTTGGTTGAACAGCTGCATGCGTCCAGTGCGGATCAGCACGATGTCGCCTTGCTGCAGCCTGACCTTCTGCTGGCGCAGTGCATCCTGCAGGTCCTGGCGGGTGACGCGGTAGCTGTCTGGCAGCATGTCCACGCCCTTGGCGCCGGCGACGTCGATCAGGATGCCGCGGGCAACCAGCGGTGGGAACTTCTCGATGCCGGTGACCTTCCAGCCGCGATCACCGAGGTGCTTGCTGGCCTCGAAGCCGTTCCAGATCTTGCCGTGGATGCCGAAGTGATTGAGCGCGTCGATATGCGTGCCGGTGTGGCTGTACATCGAGAACGCGGTGCCGGTGTAGCTGCGGGTGATGTTCATTGTTTCGCCCACGCCCATCGGGTCATCGATCACCGTGCCCTGCGGCGTGTGGGTCATCCAGAACTGGTAATGCGGATCGCCGGCGTCCTGCCAGCTCGGCATGCCGACGTAGTAATCGGTGGCCAGGTCGTAGACCTTGCCGCCGCTTACCCGCGACAGGATCGCCGCGCGTGATGCATCGGTGATCAGGTTGAGCCGGCCGATCTCGTCGTTCGGGCCCCAGGGGCTGACGCCGACGTGCTGGCCGGAGGGGAGTGGTACGGTCGTGGTCGACGGATGGGCCGCCAAGGGCAGTGCGGTGGCGGCCAGCAGCAGGCCGAGTGCAGTGGTGAGTTTGCGGATATTCATCGGGGAAAGCTCTGTGCGGGGAACGACGCGATGGCGTCGCAACAGGCACGCGGTGGCGTGCACGGGTCTCCGTTTTGCCGCAGGACCGCCGCGCGCAATGCGTCGGCTGTCGGTCGCGTTGCTGGTAAGGGCAGCGCACTGACATCAGGCCCGGCTCAGCGGGAGAACGCAGCTTAGGTAGCTGCCGCAGCGCGAAACAGCGGCTGCCGGGCAGCTCAGTATTCGCTGGACGTCAGCAATCCAGGCCGGCGCAGCGCGGCAGGGCGTCGTGCAGGAAGTCGATGAAGGCGCGCACCTTGGGCTGCAGGTGGCGTTGGGTCGGGTAGACCGCGTAGACGATGCGTTGCGGGTAGTGATGATCCGGCAGCACCTGCTTCAGCTGGCCGCTGGCCAGGGCGGGCGCGGCCAGGAAGGAAGGCAGTGCACCGATGCCGGTGCCGGCCACCAGCAACTCGCGCAGCAGCAGGCTGTTGTTGGCGCTGACGCGGGTCGGCTGGGTTACCGTCACCTGCCCATCGGGGCCGTGCAGCGGCCAGCTGCCGGGCGAATCGGACAGGCTATAGGCCAGCAATGCGTGCTCGCCCAGCTGCGCCACCGTGGCTGGGGCTGGATGCTGTTGAAGATAGGCGGGCGCAGCGCACAGCACTTGCTGTAAGGAGGCCAGGCGGCGTGCGACCAGGCTGGAGTCGTGCAACTCGGCGCGTATCCGCAGCGAGACATCGAAGCCTTCGCCCACGGCGTCCACCACCCGGTCTTCCATCACCAGGTCCAATGCCAGCTGCGGGTGCTCGGCCAGGAACCGTGGCAGCAACGGCGACAGCGTGCTCAACGCGAACGAAAGCGGTGCATTGACCCGCAGCCTTCCGCTGACCTCGCCGCTTTGCTGGGCGATGCCGCGTTCCAGTGCATCCAGCTCATCGAGCAGGCGGCAGCACTCCAGGTAATAGGCCTGGCCGGTATCGGTCAGGCTCATGCGGCGGGTGGTCCGCTGCAGCAGCACCACGCCCAGATGCGCTTCCAGCGCACGCAGCTGCTTGCTCAAGCCCGCCGCCGACATGCCAAGGTCCTCGGCCGCACGCGCCAGGCTGGCACGCTCGACAATCCGCCGGAAGGCACGCATCAGGTTGAAGGAATCCACGGCAAGCCTCACGACAGAACGCGCACAGGGTAAAGAAAACCGGGGTCAGAGTCAGGTTTGAAGGCTGCAGGGATTTCATTCAACAGTCCTGCGCGATGCCGATAAGACCGGGCAGCCGTGCTCGCGATCGACGTTCCGCCAGCGTCGTCCTACTCCTGTCGCGTCGCTTCATAGGTGCTGCCGCCTCGTTGCAAGGAGAAGCCGCTGGCCTTGTTGTCGGCCCCCACCTGGAAGTCGACCGTCATGTCACTGGCCGTCATGAAGAACCTGCTCTTGGATTGTGCAAGCAGCTCCATGCGAGCGGCCCCGAACAGGTCGCTCTGGAAGTACAGGCGGTCGCCTTCGGCGGTGACATGCGCTGGCGTGCCCAGCAACTGGTAGGCGCCGGCGACGGCGGCATTGGTGGCCGGATCGGCGGCAATGGCGGCCTTCTCGACGGGCTTGAGGTCTGGCCAGCCGTATACAGTGGCAACGCTGGCCACTATCTCGTCAATCAAGCTGCCGCCGTTGTCGCTGTTGGTCATCACCACTACACCTTGTCCGGTGTGGGTGTAGCCATAGACCTGTGCGCGGAATCCATCGGTGCCACCGGAGTGCCCGAAGCGGATGCCTTCGCCCACCTTGTTGATGAACAAGCCCAAGCCGTAGTCGCCCAGTTCGGGGCGAAGCATGGTGCTGGTCATGGCGCTGGAAAGTACCTTGCCCGACGTTCCGCTTTGCGCACGCTGGATATCGATTACGAACCTGGCCAGATCGGCAGGCGTTGTCCATAGCGCGGCGGCGGCCGATTCCGGATACAAGTGCCAGTTGCCGACCACCGCGACGCCATCGCTGTGATACGCGGTCGCAGCCCGCGTTTGCCATGCAGGCGGAAGCGTCAGTGCGAAGGTGCTGTCGTGCATTTCCAGCGGATCAAGGACGAGCGCCTGCAGCAGCTCAGGGAAGGGCTGCTTGCCTGCCTCGATCATCATCAGCTGCGCCACGCTGTAGCCGCCACCGGAATACTTCCAAGTGCTGCCGGGTGTGGACTCGACTCTGACCGGGTCCGAATTTGCCGGCGCTTGCCCTTCCAGTACCTGCAGCAGCGAAGGAACCTGCTCGTCCCGTGCGTAGCCATGGAAGCCATGCACGGTCATGCCGGCGCTATGGTTGAGCAGCCTGCGCAGCGTGACCGGGCTTTGCCGGGTGAACTGGTTGGCGGGAACCTGCCAGGCGTGGAGCTGCGTGTTCGCATCGACGTCAAGCGACAGCTTGCCCTGCTCGACCAGCCGCAGTGCGGCCATGGCGCTGACCGGCTTGCTGATCGACCCGGCCTGGAACAGCGAGCCAGCTTGGGCAGGTGTGTGCTTGCCGGTATCGAGCTCGCCATAGGCGCGGGCCCACTCGACGCGGCCGTTGTTGATGACGGCGATGCTGACCGCGGGAACATTGTGGAATGCCATGCGCTCGCTCAGGCGCATGGCCTGGATCGGGGCGTCTTTGACCACGACGGGTGTGAGAAGGGTTTGTTCGACCCGGGCGATGCGGGCCTGAACCTCCGGCGCGCTGTCCTGCCCCGGTGCCGCATCAGCCGGCGCGCGCGCCAGGGTGCAGGGTGCGAGCAATAACAGCGTGAGCGCAGCTACAACATGACGGACCTGGAGGCTGCGGGCGCGGCCAGATGGCGGGGTTGAGGCAGTAGCTGCGTGCTGCATCGTCAGTGGCTCGTTGGAGGTTGGGATCAGGCGTCGAGGATTAGTTGAGGGCAGGGCCCTTGGCAAGTGCAATGCGACGTGGATGGGGAGCGGGCGGCGTTGTTGCGGATGAGCTTGCGTGGCCGCTGCGCTGGGGAAGCGGCCGTGGCCCCGCTGGCGCTTTGATCAAGGCGGCAAGTTGCTGTCCTTCCTTGCTGACGCCATGGGCAGGAATGCCTTGGCTTCACTGCTCAGGGTGTAGGCTCGCGCAAGGTCGCAGCTTCTGTGCTGCGCATCGTCTGGTTTCTGCAGCCGAGGAGCACGCATGACGGTCGAGCGCATGGACAACGTGGGTATCGTGGTCGAGAACCTCGATGCCGCCATTGAGTTCTTCGTTGAACTGGGACTTGTGCTTGAGGGGCGCATGCCAATCGAGGGTGAATGGGCTGGTCGCGTTACCGGCCTGCGCAACCAGCGCGTGGAGATCGCGATGATGCGCACGCCCGATGGCCACAGCAGGCTTGAGCTCTCCAGGTTCGATGCGCCGGGGATCGCCTCCGATCACCGTGCAGCACCGGTGAATTCCCTGGGCTACCTGCGCGTCATGTTCGCGGTCGAGGACATCGATGACACGCTTGAACGGCTCAAGAAGCTGGGGGCGTCGGTGGTCGATGAGGTGGTCAACTACGAGAACACCTATCGGCTGTGCTACATCCGTGGTGTTGAGGGCATCCTGATCGGGCTTGCCCAGGAGCTGGGGCAACGGGCAGCCGAGTGAGTGTCGCGCGCCGGTTGGGGAAGGGCCAGACGGCAGCGATTGACGACGGAATTCTTGTTGCCGGCGATTGAATGCTGCGTCTGATCATGGCGAGCAGCTGCACGCGGACAGTGTGATGTTGCGGTTCCCGGATCCATGGAATGCAGCATGTCGTCTTTCCTGTTGAGTGGCTTGAATCCCGCACTGTTCGCAGAGCTTTTCCAGCTTGATGATGCCGCGCTTGCTGCGCGGAACATCGCTCGCGTCACTGCTACCGGGGCTTCAGGATTCCCCTGCCGGGTCAGCCTTGCTGATGCGACGGTGGGGGAGGAACTGTTGCTGCTTTCCTTCCAGCACCAACCGGCGGATTCGCCGTACCGGGCGAGTGGGCCGATCTTTGTCCGGCGCGGTGTTGCCGGTGCGGAACTGCAGGTCAACGAGGTGCCATCGCAGGTGCAGCGTCGGCTGATGTCGTTGCGGGCGTATAGCGTGAAGGATCGGATCACGTTTGCCGAGGTCTGCGATGGAAGAGACGTTGGCGAGTGGCTGCAAGATGTATTCGAAGATGCTGCTGTGGCCTATGTGCATCTGCATTTTGCACGTTATGGCTGTTTTGCGTGTAGGGCGGACCGGGTGTCGTGAACCCGGCTGTTGTTTGTAGGAGCGGTGTAAGCCGCGAACCAGATGGTTCGTCAGGCTGTGGCTGTTTGCGCGATCTGCAGGTGCGGTGGTTTCGCGGCTTACGCCGCTCCTACAGGGGGCTGTTGGATTGCCTGGAAGGTCTCTGCCGAGCATGGCTCGGCACTACAAGGTGGTCGGTGGGGGTTTGTGAGGAAGGCTTCTGCCGAGCATGGCTCGGCACTACCACGCTTGGGCTTGCTTGATTTACATCAAGGTGGGCATTGCCTTGGCGGCGCATGGTTGCTCTCCTGGAGTGGAGAGTCTTGCGATGGCAAAGCCATTTCCGTTGAATCCAAAACATCCTGAGCGGATCTGCTGGGGTTGCGACAAATACTGCGCGACCGATGCGCTGGCCTGCGGCAATGGTTCCGGACGCACGCAGCATCCGGCGGAGCTGCAGGGCGAGGATTGGTATCTGGCCTGGGGAGTCGAGCCGGAGCCGGGGCGGCCGGGAAGGGCGGCGCTGGAGAAGAAGTTGTAGGAGCGGCGTGAGCCGCGAGGCGGGTGGTTTGTCAGGTTGCGGGCTCTCTTGTGGTTGCAATCGTGTCGGCTTCGCGGCTTACGCCGCTCCTACAAGGTGATCGGTTGGATTGCTTGGAAGGCCTCTGCCGAGCATGGCTCGGCACTACATGGGGTGTCGGTTTTCTGAATGGTGGCTGTCGCTGGCGGGGGGAGGCTTGATCGCGGCGCAGACCGGCCCCATTACCGGAGAACAGTATTCCGGAGGCCGTATGGACCCCAGTCAGAACCCGAGTGTTTTTCATGCCACCACCATCTGCTGCGTGCGTCGCGGCGAGCATGTGGCGATTGCTGGCGATGGTCAGGTCACCCTGGGCCATACGGTGATGAAGGGCAATGCGCGCAAGGTGCGCCGGCTTGGCCGCGATGGCCAGGTGCTGGCGGGTTTTGCAGGTGCAGCCGCTGATGCCTTCACCTTGTTTGAATTGTTTGAAGCCAAGCTTGAAAAGCACGGCCAGCTGACCCGCGCTGCGGTGGAGCTGGCCAAGGATTGGCGCACCGATCGCCGCTACGGCAAGCTCGAAGCGCTACTGGCCGTGGCTGACCGTGAAACCTCGCTGATCATCAGCGGTACCGGCGATGTGATCGAGCCGGAAGACGGCATCATCGCCATTGGTTCCGGCGGTTCCTACGCGCTCAGTGCGGCGCGGGCGCTGCTCAAGCACACCGATCTGGATGCGCGTGGCGTGGCCACCGAGGCGATCAACATCGCCGGCGGCATCTGCATCTACACCAACACCAACGTCGTGGTGGAAGAGCTCTGAGCTCTTCGGCCATCAAGCGCGAGTACCCCATGAGCCACAAGATCGAAGTTTCCTCCGCCACCATGACCCCGCGCGAGATCGTGCAGGAGTTGGATCGCCACATCGTTGGCCAGCATGACGCCAAGCGCGCGGTCGCCATCGCGCTGCGCAATCGCTGGCGCCGCATGCAGCTGCCCGTCGAGCTGCGCAACGAAGTGATGCCGAAGAACATCCTGATGATCGGCCCGACCGGCGTCGGCAAGACCGAAATCGCACGTCGCCTGGCCACGCTGGCCAATGCGCCGTTCGTCAAGGTCGAAGCTACGCGGTTCACCGAGGTCGGCTACGTCGGCAAGGATGTGGAGCAGATCATCCGTGACCTGGCCGATACCGCCGTCAAGCTGTACCGCGAGCAGGCCAAGATGCGCGTGCGCACCCAGGCTGAAGAGAAGGCCGAGGACCGCATTCTTGATGCCTTGCTGCCGCGTCGCAGCGTCGGCATTGGCTTTGATCCGGAAGCGGCGCGCAATGAACCGTCGGCTGCCGATAACGAAACCCGCATCAAGTTCCGCCGCATGCTGCGCGCTGGCGAGCTGGACGAGCGCGAGATCGAACTGGACGTCGCTGCCAACGTCAGCATGGACATCATGACCCCGCCGGGCATGGAGGAAATGGGCCAGCAGCTGAAGTCGATGTTCGCCAATCTCGGCACCGCCAAGTCGAACAAGCGCACGCTGAGCATCAAGGCCGCGCGTCCGCTGCTGATCGAGGAAGAGGCCGCCAAGCTGGTCAACGAAGACGACATCCGCGCTGCTGCGGTTGAAGCCTGTGAGCAACACGGCATCGTCTTCATCGACGAGATCGACAAGGTGGCCAAGCGCAGCGACGCTGGTTCGTCGGGTGGCGATGTCTCGCGCGAAGGCGTGCAGCGCGATCTGCTGCCGCTGGTGGAAGGTTCCAATGTGTCAACCAAGTACGGCACGGTGAAGACTGACCACATCCTGTTCATTGCTTCTGGTGCGTTCCATCTGGCCAAGCCGAGCGATCTGATTCCCGAGCTGCAGGGTCGTTTCCCGATCCGCGTGGAGCTGGGTGCGCTGAGCAAGAATGATTTCGTGCGCATCCTCACCGAGCCGAAGGCGGCGTTGACCAAGCAGTACGAAGCACTGTTGGCGACGGAAGGCGTCAAGGTCAATTTCACTGCCGAGGCGGTGGACCGTCTGGCGGAGATTGCGTTCCAGGTCAACGAACGTCAGGAGAACATTGGTGCGCGTCGTCTGCACACCGTGTTGGAGCGCTTGCTGGATACCTTGAGCTATGAAGCGCCGGACCGGGATGGCGACAGCATTGCGATCGACCCGGCGTATGTGGACAAGCACCTGGGTGAGCTGGTGAAGGACCCGGACCTGAGTCGCTATATTCTGTGATGGTTGGTTTGGGTTGATGAGAAGCGGCGGCACGTTGGTGTCGCCGTTTTTTTGTGTGTGTTGGCTGCTGGTGTTGCGAGCAAGCCCCTTGCCGAGCATGGCTCGGCACTACCTGTGTCCAGCGGTGCCGCGGCCTTGGCCCTCCCTTTGCCGCAGGCAAGGGGAGGGTTGGGAGGGGTGCTTTTGCCTTCGCCTGCTTCGCGGCTTACGCCGCTCCTACAAGACTGCTGTGGCTCTGCAAGCTTGCTCGGTAAGGCCTCTGCCGAGCGTGGCTCGGCACTACATGGCTGGCTTAGTCTTCGTCCGGTGGTGGCAGCGGCGAAGGATCTGAGCCGGGTTCGAATACGCCGGGCTTCACGTAGTGCGCCATCAGCGCGTCCAGCATCTCGCGGCTGTCACGTTCCAGGTCGAACTGGGTGGGTTCCAGCATGGCGCTGTACAACACGCCGGTCAGGCCTGCATGCAGGATGCGCGCGCTGCTTGCGGTGTTCACGCCATCGCGCAGCTGGTCCAACTCGCGCGCGCGCTCAAGTGCACGGCGGAAAATCGCCATCTCTTCTTCAACGCTGTCGTGTTGCAGCTGCTGCATCGCCAGGCTTTCGGTGGACAGGTCGTTGCGCAGCATGATTTCCATCATCTCGCGCAATCGCGGATCGTTGGCGAGCTCACTCAAGGACACCAGCATCGCCGAGCGCAGGTCCAGGATCGGCGTGTTGCGCAGGGGCGAGTAGGTCTGGCGCAGGCGCTTGATGAACGGCACGCGCTCGCGGTTGATCATCGCTTCCAGCACTTCGGTCTTGTTCTTGAAGTGCCAGTACACCGCGCCGCGGGAGACGCCCGCGCGCTCGCCTATCGCCGCCAGCGAGCTGCCGGCGACGCCGTGTTCATGGAAGCAGGCCAGCGCGGCATCCAGGATGCTTTCGCGGGTGGCTGCTGCCTCTTCTTTGGTCTTTCTGGCCATTGCGCTGTGCAAATGCTGGATGAAACCGACCTGAATTGTACTCGTTTACAAACATGCGTGTATGTATGTATATTTCCGCTGCTTGCTTTGCAGGATGGCCGTGATGTGTGCGGTGGTGGCGGTTGCCACCGATGTACCCGTAACGTATGTGGTACGGAAGGATATGCCCGGGCGTATCTCATGTTCCGCCCGATCCTCGAGCGCCACTTTTCCCCATTGAGCTCCTCTCCCATGCCTGCTATCAGTCGCTACCGTCTCGTCGCGCTTTCCCTCGCACTATCCGTCGCGCTCGTTGCCTGCAAGGGCGGCGGGGAGCAGCCGCAGCAGGGTGGGCCGGGTCAGGTCACCGTGGTCACGCTGAAGCCGGAAACGGTCACCTTGACCCGCGAACTGGCCGGCCGTGCAAACGGCTACCAGGTCGCCGAAGTGCGCCCGCAGGTCAGTGGCATCGTCGCCAAGCGCCTGTTCACCGAAGGCAGCGTGGTCAAGGCTGGCGATGCGCTGTACCAGCTGGATGACGCCGCCTACCGTGCCCAGGCCAACAGCGCCCGTGCACAGCTGGCCCGCGCCGAGGCCACTGCCAGCGCCGCTCGTCTGGCGGCACGCCGCAGCAGCGAGCTGGTCAAGTCGCGGGTGATCAGCGTGCAGGACGACGAGAACGCACAGGCCGCGTGGAAGCAGGCCGAGGCCGACGTGCTGGCCGCCCGCGCATCGCTGGATGCGGCCAATGTGACGCTGGGCTATGCCCGCATCACCGCGCCGATCAGCGGCCAGATCGGCAAGTCCTCGGTTACCCAGGGCGCGCTGGTCAGCGCCGGCCAGGCCGAGCCGCTGGCCACCATCAACCAGCTTGACCCGATCTATATCGACGTCACCCAGTCCTCGGCCGAGCTGCTGCAGCTGCGCCGCGAGCTGGCCGCCGGTCGCCTGGAAGGCGCCTCGGAACTGCCGGTCGACATCGTGCTGGAGGACGGCAGCACCTTTGCCCACAAGGGCAAGCTGGAGTTCTCCGAAGTCAGCGTTGACCCGGCCACCGGCAGCTACGCCATGCGCGTACGCGTCGAGAATCCGGATCAGGTGCTGATGCCGGGCATGTTCGTGCGTGCGGTGCTGGGCAGTGGCGTGCGGCCGAATGCGCTGCTGGTGCCGATGCAGGGTATTGCGCGTGATCCCAAGGGCGACACCTCCGCGATGGTGGTGGATGCCGAGGGCAAGGTTGCCGTTCGTCCGGTCAAGGTCAGCCGCACCATCGGCGACAAGTGGCTGGTCGAGGACGGCCTGAAGGCAGGCGACAAGGTCATCGTCGAAGGCCTGCAGAAGATTGGCCCGGGGATGCCGGTGCAGGCCACCGAGAAGGGTGCCGAAGCCGCCAAGCCAGCCGCCGCGCCTGCCGCGGCGCCGGCTGAAAAGCAGTAAGCGGAGAACTACATGGCACGCTTCTTCATCGACAGGCCCATCTTCGCGTGGGTCATCGCCATCATCATCATGCTTGCCGGCGCGCTGGCAATGCTCAAGCTGCCGATCTCGATGTATCCCGAGGTCGCGCCGCCTGCGGTGTCCATTTCCGCCAGCTACCCGGGCGCGTCGGCCAAGGTGGTCGAGGACTCGGTGACGCAGATCATCGAGCAGAACATGAAGGGCCTGGACGGCCTGATGTACTTCTCCTCCAACAGCTCCTCCAACGGCCAGGCCAGCATCACCCTGACCTTCGAGAGCGGCACCAACTCCGACATCGCCCAGGTGCAGGTGCAGAACAAGCTGCAGCTGGCGATGCCGCTGTTGCCGCAGGAAGTGCAGCGCCAGGGCATCAACGTCGCCAAGTCCAGCTCGGGCTTCCTCAACGTGCTGGGCTTCGTTTCCGAAGACGGCAGCATGGATGAGAACGACATCTCCGACTACGTCGGTTCCAATATCGTCGACCCGCTGAGCCGCGTGCCGGGCGTGGGTTCGATCCAGGTGTTCGGTGGCAAGTACGCCATGCGCATCTGGCTGGACCCGACCAAGCTGCAGACCTACAAGGTGTCGGTTGACGAGGTCACCGCCGCGGTCAAGGCGCAGAACGCGCAGGTCGCCGTCGGCCAGTTGGGTGGTGCACCGGCCATCAAGGGCCAGCAGCTCAACGCCACCATCAACGCGCAGGACCGCCTGCAGACGCCGGAGCAGTTCCGCAACATCGTGGTGCGCACCGAAAGCGACGGCTCCACCTTGAAGCTGGGCGATGTTGCCCGCGTCGAGCTGGGTGCTGAAACCTACGACTTCGTCACCCGTTACAACGGCAAGCCGGCCTCCGGCCTGGCCATCACCCTGGCAACCGGCGCCAACGCGCTGGAAACCGCCGAGGGCGTCAGCAAGACCCTGGACGAACTGAAGGCCAACTTCCCGGCCGGCATGAAGGCGGTGATTCCGTACGACACCACCCCGTTCGTGCGCGTGTCGATCAAGGGCGTGGTCAAGACCCTGCTCGAGGCCATCGTGCTGGTGTTCGTGGTGATGTACCTGTTCCTGCAGAACTTCCGCGCCACCCTGATCCCGACCATCGCCGTGCCGGTGGTGTTGCTGGGTACCTTCGGCATCCTCGCGGTGCTGGGTTTCTCCATCAACATGCTGACCATGTTCGCGATGGTGCTGGCGATCGGTCTATTGGTCGATGACGCCATCGTGGTGGTGGAGAACGTCGAGCGAATCATGTCCGAGGAAGGACTGTCGCCGCTGGAAGCCACCCGCAAGTCGATGAGCCAGATCACCGGCGCGCTGGTCGGCATCGGCCTGGTGCTGTCGGCGGTGTTCGTGCCGATGGCCTTCATGAGCGGCTCCACCGGCGTCATCTACCGGCAGTTCTCGGCGACGATCGTGTCGGCGATGGCCTTGTCGGTGCTGGTCGCCATCGTGCTGACCCCGGCACTGTGCGCCACCATGCTCAAGCCGCTGAAGAAGGGCGAGCACCACGTTGCCCACAAGGGCATCTCGGGCCGCTTCTTCAACTGGTTCAACAACGGCTTCGACCGCACCAGCGGCACCTACCAGCGTGGCGTGCGCGGCATCCTCAATCGCCCGGGCCGCTTCATGGCGGTGTTCCTGGCGTTGGCGGTGGTGATGGGCCTGCTGTTCGTGCGCCTGCCCAGCTCGTTCCTGCCCAATGAAGACCAGGGCATCCTGATGGCGCTGGTCAATGCACCGGTTGGCGCTACCCAGGAACGTACCCTGGAGTCGATCTACAAGCTGGAAGACCACTTCCTGAAGAACGAGAAGGACGCGGTTGAATCGGTGTTCTCGGTGCAGGGCTTCAGCTTCTCCGGCATGGGCCAGAACTCGGGCATGGCCTTCGTCAAGCTCAAGGACTGGAGCGAGCGCAGTGCCGACCAGGGCGTGGGGCCGATCACCGGCCGCGCGATGGCAGCACTGGGCCAGATCAAGGACGCCTTCATCTTCGCCTTCCCGCCGCCGGCCATGCCGGAGCTGGGTATCGCCTCGGGTTACACCTTCTTCCTGAAGGACAACAGCGGCGCTGGCCATGATGCGCTGGTCAATGCACGCAACCAGTTGCTGGGCATGGCAGGTGAAAGCAAGCTGTTGGCCAACGTCCGCCCGAACGGTCTGGACGACACCCCGCAGCTGCGTCTGGACATCGACGTGGCCAAGGCCGGTGCGCATGGTCTGTCGCTGGACACCATCAACAGCACGCTGGCCACCGCCTGGGGTTCGAGCTACGTCGATGACTTCATCGACCGTGGCCGCGTCAAGCGCGTCTACGTGCAGGCCGATGACGGCTTCCGCATGAACCCGGAAGACTTCAACCTGTGGACGGTGAAGAACACCTCCGGCGAGATGGTGCCGTTCTCGGCCTTCGCCAGCCAGCGCTGGGATTACGGTTCGCCGCGTCTGGAGCGTTACAACGGTGTCTCCGCACTGGAAATCCAGGGTGAAGCCGCACCGGGCGTAGCCTCGGGTGACGCGATGCTGGAAGTGGAAAAGCTGGCCAAGCAGCTGCCGGCCGGTTTCAGCATCGAGTGGACGGCCGTGTCCTACCAGGAACGTGAGGCCGGTTCGCAGACGCCGCTGCTGTACACACTGTCGCTGCTGATCGTGTTCCTGTGCCTGGCTGCACTGTATGAAAGCTGGAGCGTGCCGACCGCGGTGCTGATGGTTGCGCCGCTGGGTATTCTCGGTGCGGTGCTGGCCAACACCATGCGCGGCATGGAGCGTGACGTGTACTTCCAGGTGGCGATGTTGACCACCGTGGGTTTGACCTCGAAGAACGCGATCCTGATCGTCGAGTTTGCCAAGGAGCATCTTGAGAAGGGTGCGGGCGTGATCGAAGCGACGATGCACGCGGTCCGCGACCGTCTGCGTCCGATCATCATGACCTCGCTGGCCTTCGGTCTGGGCGTGTTGCCGCTGGCGATCGCCTCCGGCGCGGGTTCGGGTGCACAGCGCGCCATCGGTACCGGTGTGCTGGGCGGCATGGTGGTGGGCACCTTGCTCGGCTTGTTCTTCATCCCGCTGTTCTTCGTGGTGGTGCAGCGCTTGTTCAATCGCAAGCAGCTGGCCAAAAACGGCGACCTGCCGCAGCAGTAACAGGGCAGGGCAGTTGCAAGCAAAAGGCGCCGAAAGGCGCCTTTTGTTTTTTCAGCCCCTCTCCCGATTGCGGGGTGAAAGAGGGGCGTTTACAAACCATCGGTTTGTGCCCCTGTTGAACGAACTTGCGCCAGCGCAAGGGCCAGGGCGCGGAGCGGGGGTTGGGGTGAGGGCAGCTCTGGGTCTGGAAAGCCCAAAAGCCAACCCCTCCCCAACCCTCCCCTTTGCTGCGCAAAAGGGAGGGGGCAAAAAGTGCTCGGCGAAAGGGAGGTGGTGTAGTGCCGAGCCATGCTCGGCAGGGGCTTTCCAGACGAACACAAGCCGCGAAGCTCGCAATGCCTGAATGGCTCAAAAGCCAACCCCTCCCCAACCCTCCCCTTTGCTGCGCAAAAGGGAGGGGGCTGGAAGCGAGGCAAAAAAAAACCGGGCCAGGCCCGGTTTTTTCTATGCTTCGTTGACCGCCAGCTCCAGTAACTGAGCCTTCTCAACCGCACCCAAGCGTTGGGCAAATACCGCCAGGCGGTTGCAGAGCTCGGCCTGATGTTCCGGATATGCCGCTACCAGTTCACGTTGAACCTGTTGGTAGGCATCCCAGAACGGGGCCGAGCAGCGATGTCGTGCGTACTGCTGTCGCAATTGCTCCCCAGCACGCTGGAGGGATTGGCGACTGCTGTGTTGGATGGGCGTTGTATACATCGCTTCACCTCGATGGCAGTGCCCCTGTACCCCGAGCATAACGCTGTTTTTCTTACGATCTGGCTACAACGTCTAATTTACTGATGAGATTAATGGGGATTTGTTCAGATAACGTCACATTATTCGCCGATATCTTCATTCCAGACATCCGGGTTCTCGGCGATATAACGGCCCATCATCTCGATGCAGCTGGCGTCATTCAGGTCGATGACGTTCACGCCGTTTTCGCGCAGCCAGTCGATTCCACCGGGGAAACTGACCGATTCACCCACTACCACGGTGCCGATGTTGAACTGGCGGACCAGCCCGCTGCAGTACCAGCACGGGGCCAGGGTGGTGACCATGATGGTGTTGCGATAGCCACGCTGGCGGCCGGCCTTGCGGAAGGCGTCGGTTTCGCCATGGATGGACGGGTCGCCTTCCTGGATGCGGCGGTTGTGGCCGCAGCCGAGCAGGCGGCCATCGTTGTGGTACAGCGCCGCGCCAATCGGGATGCCGCCTTCGGCCAGGCCCTGGCGGGCTTCGGCGATGGCGGTTTCGAGCAGGGCGCGGTAGTCCGGGGTGGTGATCATGCAAGGTCCTTGTGGTGCCGTGGCGATCATCATAGCGGCCGGATTCAGCCTGCTGGCGGCGCAATCGGGCTGTCGGTGCGATAATCGGCGCCATGAGCGAATCCCCCTACAAGACCGGCACCACCCACTTCGGCTTCCGCGATGTACCGGCCAAGGACAAGCAGAAGCTTGTCGGCCAGGTGTTCACTTCCGTGGCCGACAACTACGACCTGATGAACGACCTGATGAGCCTGGGTATTCATCGGCTGTGGAAGCGCTATTTCGTCGCTACCGCGCAGGTGAAGCCGGGCGACCGCGTGCTGGATCTGGCCGGCGGTACCGGTGACATCGCGGTACTGCTGAAAGAGCGCATCGGCGCCGAGGGCAGCGTGGTGCTGGGTGATATCAATGCCGGCATGTTGTCGGTGGGGCGCGACCGTTTGACCAACCGCGGCCAGGTATCGGGCTTCGAGTGGGTGCAGCTCAATGCGGAGGCGCTGCCGTTCCCGGACCAGAGCTTCGACCTGGTGACGATTTCCTTCGGCCTGCGCAACGTGACCGACAAGGAAGCCGCGCTGCGCGAGATGTACCGGGTGCTGAAGGTAGGCGGGCAGGCGCGCGTGCTGGAGTTCTCGGAAGTGACCGTGGACTGGTTCAAGCCTGTCTACGATTTCCATTCGTTCAAGGTGCTGCCGAAGCTGGGCAAGCTGTTTGCGCGCGGTGATGCCGACAGCTACCAGTACCTGGCCGAGAGCATCCGCAAGCACCCGCCGCAGGAAGAGCTGAAGGCGATGATGAGCGAGGCGGGTTTTGGCCGCTGCCATTACAAGAACCTGAGTGCGGGGATTGTGTCGATTCACTCCGGTTACAAGCTTTGAGGCTTGCTTGCTGGGTGTGTTGAGGAAAGGCGGCCATTGGCCGCCTTTTTTGTAGGTGGGGTGGTGGTTTTGGTTTTTGGTTTTGCCTTTGCCTTTGCCTTTGCTGGTAAAGCTCCTGCCGAGCATGGCTCGGCACTACATGGGGCGGCCGGTCTTGCTTTTGCATTAGCCCTTCTCCCGCTTGCGGGAGAAGGGTTGGGATGAGGGGCGCTTTTGATCTTGCCGGCAAGGCCCCTGCCGAGCATGGCTCGGCACTGCCGTGGCCCAAGAGCGGGAGCTGATTCACGCATTCGGGCAGCTTCCGCAAAGCCTGCGGGGGAGCCGCTTGCCGCACTGCCGCATCCATCAAAGCCTTTCAGGTTTAAAATCAACGGTTATCCCCTGAACCGGTTCCAGATCAATGCGTTCTTCGTTCCTGATGCTGCCCCTGGCCGTGGCGCTTGTCGCCGGCTGTGCCAAAGAACCCGCAGCCCCCACCGTCGACCCCGTCGCCCAGAAGCCCGCCGCCGCCGTGAATACCGTCAGCCGCAGCCACGATGAAAGCTCCTACGCTGAACCCGAGAAGGTCGTTATCAAGGACGTGGCGCTGGACCTGAAGGTCGATTTCGACGCCAAGCAGATCGGCGGCACCGCCACCTATACGCTGGAGTGGAAGGACAAGGCTGCCAAGCAGCTGCTGCTCGATACCCGCGAGCTCAGCGTTGAAAAGGTCGAGGCCCTCGCCGCCGATGGCGCCGCCACCCCGCTGCAGTTCGTGCTGGCGCCGGCCGACAAGGTGTTCGGCAGCAAGCTGAGCATCGAAACCCCGGCCCAGCCGACCTCGGTGCGCATCACCTACCACACCGCGCCGACCGCTTCCGGCCTGCAGTGGCTGGAGCCGTCGATGACCGAGGGCAAGAAGCTGCCCTTCATGTTCAGCCAGTCGCAGGCGATCCACGCCCGTTCCTGGGTGCCGTTGCAGGACACCCCGAGCGTCCGCTTCACCTATAGCGCGCACGTCACCAGCCGCCCGGACGTGATGGTGCTGATGAGCGCCGACAACGATCCCAAGGCCGCACGCGATGGCGATTACGCCTTCAAGATGCCGCAGCCGATCCCGTCCTACCTGCTGGCCATCGCCGCCGGTGACCTGGTGTTCGAGCCGATCTCCGAGCGTTCCGGCGTGTGGGCCGAGCCGACCATGGTCAACAAGGCCGTCAAGGAATTCGAAGACACCGAGAAGATGATCGGTGCTGCCGAGAACCTGTATGGCGAATACCGTTGGGGCCGTTACGACATGCTGGTGCTGCCGCCGTCGTTCCCGTTCGGTGGCATGGAAAACCCGCGCCTGACCTTCGCTACCCCGACCGTCATCGTTGGCGACAAGTCGCTGGTGTCGCTGGTCGCGCACGAACTGGCACATAGCTGGTCCGGCAACCTGGTGACCAACGCCAGCTGGAAGGACATCTGGCTCAACGAAGGTTTCACCACCTACGTGCAGGGCCGCATCACCGAAGCGCTGTATGGCGTCGAAATGGCCGAGATGGAGCGCGAGATCGACCAGACCGACCTGCTCAACGAAGTGAAGGACATGAGCCCGGCCGACCAGGCGCTGGCGCTGCCGCCGCTCAACGAGCGTGACCCGGACGATGCGCTGAGCCAGGTGGCTTACGTCAAGGGCGCGTGGTTCCTGCAGTTCCTGGAGCAGCGTTTTGGCCGTGCGGTGTTTGATCCGTTCCTGCGTGGCTGGTTCGACGACCATGCGTTCCAGAGCGCCAACACCGACCAGTTCGTCGAGTACATGAAGAAGAACCTGCTGCCGAAGAATCCGACGGCGGTCACCGATGCCGAGCTGAAGGCATGGCTGGAAGAGCCGGGCATCCCGGCGTTCGCCAGCAAGGCCCGTTCGCGCAACTTCGCCGTGGTCGACACGGCACGCATCGCCTTCCTGGGCAGCGACTCGCTGCCGAACAACCAGGTGACCCGCGAGTGGAACACCCAGGAATGGGTGCGTTTCATCGATGGCATGGGCGAGAAGCTGCCGGTCGAGAAGCTGGCCCAGCTGGACAAGGGTTACCACTTCACGGGCACCCCGAATGGCGAGATCGCGATGCGTTGGTATCCGCTGGCAATCCGCAGCGGTTACACCGATGCACAGGCTGCCGCTGGTGAGTTCATCCAGAAGGTCGGCCGCCGCAAGCTGGTGCTGCCGATCTACGCTGAACTGCTGAAGACGCCGGAAGGTCTGGCCTTCGCCAAGGACGTGTTCGCCAAGGCCAAGCCGGGCTACCACCCGATCACCACCGCCTCGGTGGAAGCGATGATCGCCAAGGCGGAAGCTGCGCCGAAGCAGTAATCGGCATCAGCAGGCTTCAAAACAAACGGCGAGCTTCGGCTCGCCGTTTGTTTTTGCGTGGCCTTCAAATCTGAGGGTAATTGTGTAGCCCGGGTAAGCGCAGCGCACCCGGGACCCTTCGCGTGGAGCCTTTGGTAGAGCCGAGCCATGCTCGGCTGGGCGTTACCGGTAAAGCCTCTGCCGAGCATGGCTCGGCACTACATTGGGGCGGCGTTGTTGAGCAGGTTGTACGGCGCTCCCGAGCGCGTCGGCTTCCTGCACCGTAGATGCAATCAGACTTCGACCGCAGCCCTCAATTGCCGCGCTTTGCCGCCGCAAGCGGCAGGTCCTTCAGTACCGCCTTGTCGATCTTCGCCGCCACTCCCACGCTGCGACCTGCCAGGTTGACCACGCTGTACTGCACCGCCACGCCCAGCACCTGGGTTGCCTGTGACATATCCAGTCCATGGGACTGGCGCAGCCACTGCAGCATTCCTGAGGTCGCCAGCCGCAGTGCATCGTCACTGGAGCCTGCCTGCCCCAGGGTCATGATCTGCGTCGGCGATTCCACGCGCGGCGTGGCGATGGACTGCTTCTTGATCAGTTCAATCTTCAGCACCACGTCCAGTGATGTCTCCAGCGCCCATTGGCTGGTTTCACCGTCGCCCTGCAGTGCATGGCCATCGCCGACATACAGCAATGCGCCGGGTTGCTGCACCTCCAGGTAAACCGTGTTGCCTTCGACCACGGCGTTGAAATCCATGTTGCCGCCGAAGTCGCTGGTGTCGCCGGTGGAGAACGGTGGATAGCCAAAGCCCGGTGCCACCGCGAGACCGCCGAGCATCGGCTTGACCGGGATCTCGAAGTTCTTCAATGCGCCGCTGGCGCCCTGCGGTCGCGCCATGCCGCGCACGCGATCCAGCTCCCAGCGCACCGGTTTGCCCAGCGTCGCGGTCTCTGTGGCGATGCGCGGTGTCTTCAGGCGGCCAACGATGCCGTCGAGGCTGTCGGCGTAGTCGCGGTTGAGTTTCAGCGAGCTGATGGTGATCGCCAGCGTGTCGCCGGGCTCGGCACCGGCGACGAAGAACGGTCCGACCTGCGGGTTGCCGAACAGGGCGCGGGTGATGCCATGCTCGTCGACGCCACCGGAATCCAGGGTCTTGGTCTGCACCGAGTCGCCAGGCCAGATCACCAGCGCCGGCGCGCGCTCGGCGCTGAAGGTGTTGGAGTAATCGCTGGGCGTGAAGTCGTGCAGGCGCGGTGCGGTGTCCGGCCGTGCCGGCACCCGCCACGCGCTGAAATCATGCGCTGCACGCGCGCTGCGGTTGTTGGTGTCCGGCTCGTCACTGCGGCCCTGCATGCGGCTGCCATCGATGCGGCCATCGTAGTGATAGACCTGACCGTCGCTGCCGGTGGCGGTGAACTTCAGCTGCGCACCGTTCAACGTACCGCTGATCGGATCACCGCCCAGTGTCCCGCTGACACGCGCGCCCTTTACGTCCAGATTCAAGGTCTGCTTGGCGCTGTTGCCCCATAGATCGGTGGCCAGGATCCATTGCTCGGCGGCGAGGGCGTGGAGCGG
>Ga0308157_10002846_pt1 | contig 26861 bp, 28 predicted proteins | sample PhyBR1_FD_201035 | JGI IMG/M metagenome (GOLD analysis project Ga0308157, IMG submission 201035) | Phyllosphere microbial communities from UC Gill Tract Community Farm, Albany, California, United States - DLSLB.R1 | ecosystem: Host-associated > Plants > Phyllosphere > Unclassified | place: USA...
AATATTAAACCCAATATTTGCAACAACATTGAATTTATAATTTTTAGCAAATGGAAATATTTTTTTTAAATTATCGTCCATTAATTTAAATTCATATCGTTAATAATGCGCTGAATTTTATCTGTTAGATATTCATCGGCATCTTTTATTTCTTCAACGTTTTCAATAGGTGTGTTGGTGCTGAAGTAAAACTTGATCTTAGGCTCGGTTCCACTTGGTCGCGCACAAATTTTAGATCCGTCTTCTAAATAATAAATCAACACGTTTGATTTTGGTAAGGACAAAGGCTCTGTCTCGTTTGAAAATAAATTAGTAGCAATTGAACTTTGATAATCTTCTACAAAAACAACACGTTCACCAGCAATTTCCTTCAGCGGATTGTTGCGTAATTCGGTCATCATGGTTGCAATTTCTTCGGCTCCGTCTTTTCCTTTTTTAGTCAGCGAAATTAAATGTTCCTTGTAATAACCAAAGTCGGCATAGAGGTTTTGCAGTTCTGTGTAAACCGATGAACCGGATGCTTTTGCAATAGCAGCAATTTCGCAGATTAATAGGGTAGAAGCAACGGCATCTTTATCGCGAACCGCATCGCCCACCATGTAGCCAAAACTTTCTTCTCCGCCGCCGATAAATTTCTGTTCAGGGAAATCTTTAATAAATTTAGCGATCCATTTAAAACCGGTTAATCCAACTTTACAATCAACTTCATAAGCTTCGGCAAGTGCCAAAATCATTGGAGTTGATACAATGGTTGATCCTATAAAATGTTTTTTACCTTCTAATTTTCCGTCGCGTTTCCATTGTTCTAACAAAAAGGCAGTCATAACAACCATTGCCTGATTTCCGTTTAACAAAATCATTTTTCCTTCGTTATCGCGAACGGCAATTCCTAATCGGTCAGAATCCGGATCAGTTCCAATAACAATATCGGCATTTGTTTCATTTGCCAGATCAATTGCCATTTTTAAAGCTTCCGGTTCTTCCGGATTTGGCGATTTAACCGTAGGGAAATCTCCGTTTGGTTCCGCTTGTTCCGCCACAATATTCACATTGGTGTAACCCGCTTTTTCCAAAACATTCGGAATGGCTTTGATCGATGTTCCGTGTAACGACGTGTAAACGATTTTTAAGTTTTCGCGCGCATCTTCAGGAAGATTAAACGTAGCATTTTCAATTGATGATTTTGCAAAAGCTTCATCGATTTCAGTGCCGATATATTCGATTAATTCCGGATTTGAATCGAACAAAATATCCGAATAATCCAAATTGTCAATTACCTGAATAATTTCCTTGTCTTGCGGTGGAACCAACTGTCCGCCATCTTGCCAATAAACTTTGTAACCATTGTATTCCGGTGGATTGTGCGAGGCTGTTAAAACAATTCCGGCATGACAGTTTAAATATCGAACCGCAAAAGATAATTCCGGCGTTGGACGTAAATCTTCAAACAAAAAAACTTTGATTCCGTTTGCAGAAAAAACATCGGCAACCACTTTCGCTAACGATTTACTGTTGTGGCGGCAATCATAAGCAATTGCTACTTTTATTTGTTCGTTTGGAAAACTCTGTTTTAAATATTGAGATAATCCTTGCGTGTTTTTACCTAAAGTGTATTTGTTGATTCGGTTAGTGCCAACACCCATTATGCCGCGCATTCCGCCTGTTCCGAATTCTAAATTACGGTAAAAAGCATCTTCTAATTCTTTTGGAGAAGAAGTCAGTAATTCTTTTACCAGATTTTGAGTTTCAACATCAAAAGGATCCTGAATCCATTTATTGCTGTGTTCTAATATATTTTTAGGAATGTCCATTTTCTTGATTAATTAAATTATAAGTTGCTTTTAGTGGATATTTTATAACGCGGTTCGTTGTTTTTTGTTCGAAGGATAATTTCGCCCAAGAAACCTGCTAAAAACAGTTGCGTACCTAATACCATTGCGGTAAGCGAGATATAAAACCACGGATTATTTGCTACCAAAATAGCGGGTTCGTGCATGGAAAGTTTGTACAGTTTGTAAACGCCGATAAACGCCGCACTGCAAAAACCTACAATGAACATGATAACGCCCAATGCGCCGAACAAATGCATGGGTCTTTTGCCGAATTTAGATAAAAACCAAATGGTGATTAAGTCTAAAAAGCCGTTTACAAACCGGCTCATTCCAAATTTTGAAACGCCGTATTTTCGTGCCTGATGTTGTACCACTTTTTCACCAATTTTGTTGAAACCTGCATTTTTTGCCAACACGGGAATGTAGCGGTGCATTTCGCCATAAACATCAATGTTTTTCACCACTTTATTGCTGTAAGCTTTTAAACCGCAGTTAAAATCGTTTAGTTGAACGCCCGATGTTTTGCGAGCTGCCCAATTGAATAGTTTTGACGGAAGATTTTTAGATACGATGGAATCATAACGTTTCTTTTTCCAACCCGAAACCAAATCGAATTTTTGATTGACAATCATGTGGTATAAATCGGGAATTTCATCGGGACTGTCTTGCAAATCGGCATCCATCGTAATAACAACATCGCCATTCGCAATGGCAAAACCTGCATGTAATGCCTGCGATTTTCCAAAATTTTTATGAAAACGGATTCCTTTTACATTGGTATCGTTTTTAGAAAGATCATCAATAATATCCCAAGATTCATCGGTGCTTCCGTCATCAATAAAAACAACTTCGTACGAATAGTTGTGCTGCTGCATTACTTTTGTAATCCAACGGTATAATTCGGGCAGCGATTCGGCTTCGTTCAATAAAGGAATTAAAATCGTAAGGTTCATTACTGGTTTCTTGGTGTTGAAAGTTCTGATCTGTTTTTAAATGTCAATGCAATTAACAAACCTGCAATTGATGAACCTAAAATGGTTTGCGCGTAACTGAAAAATAATGTTTTTGGCGAAAAATTATCGTCGGCATTATTGTTTACAACGCTGATTTTTTCGTTAATTTCAGCTTCGGACAAATTTAAATCTTTACCAATTTTCTGTGTCATTTCAATCATCAGATTATTAGTAACTATCTTTGCCTCGGGATTTACAAAGTTGAACAATATATACTGTATAATATAGTTTGCCAGAAATCCTAAAACAATCATTATAAAAAAGGCAGTAAAACCTTCTTTAAAAGTTATAAGGTTGTTTAAGCGTCTTTTGGTGATCCAAACGCAGCAAATTCCTAAAATTAAAACTACAACCATATTAACAATGGTAAGGTACGATTTTACGAATAACGTATAATCTGCAAAGAAAACAATTAGGTTTACAAGTGCGTAGTAAGCCATTAAAATATAGCCGAATGTTAAACCCGTTGTTTTACTGATAGTATTCATGGTTTTATGAAATTTTATAAAATCTTACAAATATACAAAAATAGGCGGTAGAAAATTTTGCTGTTACATGATAAAAAAAGTATAAAGTTATGTTTGCAGATTAAAAATATGTTCTTAAATTTGCATTCTGAAAAATAAACAATTACATAAAAAGCTGTTGTTTTGTTTATACCTTTTTGAGAGATAAAAGCATCAGAATAAAAAACAGCAATTAATTTAAAAACAAGATTTACAATGAAACAAGGTCTTCACCCAGAAAATTACAGATTAGTAGCGTTTAAAGATATGTCTAACGAGGACGTATTCATAACAAAATCAACAGTTGATACAAAAGAAACAATTGAAGTTGATGGAGTAGAGTACCCAGTTTATAAAATGGAGATTTCGCGTACATCGCACCCATTCTACACAGGTAAATCTAAATTAATTGATACAGCAGGTCGTATCGATAAATTCAAAAACAAATACTCTAAATTCAAAAAATAATTTTTGGATTCATCAAAATATCAAAGCTCTACTTTTTAGTAGGGCTTTTTTGTTTGTATTTAAACTATTGATCTAAACAAAAACTTTGTACCTTTAAGCCTTTAAAAAAGCATAAAAATGAACTACATATTATACGACGGATCTGTGCGTAACAACCTGTTGCCGTTTACATTTATACGTCCGGTTGCCGATATTCGTATTGGAATTTTAACCATTCGCGAAAAGTGGGAAAAGTATTTGGGAACCACAACAACTACGGTAACCGAAGAGTATTTGTCTGAAAAATTCCCGATGGTTGAAATGGCAGAAAACGTAATGATTAACGCATCGTTTTGTCCGAATGAAGTGTTGGTGGAAATGATTCAGTTTTTACAGCCAAATCAGGCAATTGTTAAGAACGATGAAATTATTGCTTTTTATACCACAGATGAACAGGAAGAAGTAGTTTTTGAACAGTATGATTTATTAGAAATTGAAGAAGATTGTTTGCAGGTGGAACATACCTGGGATATTTTTCAGAAGAATGATCAGGCAATTCGCGATGATTTTGAGTTGCTTACACAAGACCGTAAATCACAACCAATTCCTTCAACAGTAAACGTTTTAGGAGCCGAAAATATTTTTATTGAAGAAGGTGCTGTTTTAAACTTTTGTACCTTAAACGCAACAACCGGACCTATTTATATTGGAAAAGATGCCGAAATTATGGAAGGATCTGTAATTCGCGGACCTTTTGCATTGTGCGATCATGCACAGGTTAAATTGTCGACAAAAATTTACGGTGCAACAACGGTTGGTCCGCATTCGCGTGTTGGCGGTGAAGTGAACAATTCGGTTCTTTTTGCATATTCAAACAAAGGGCACGACGGTTTTTTAGGAAATGCCGTTTTGGGCGAATGGTGTAATATTGGTGCAGATAGTAATAATTCTAACCTAAAAAATAATTACGAATCGGTTAAATTATGGGATTACGAAACGGAACGCTTTGTAAATACAGGCTTACAGTTTTGCGGTTTAATGATGGGCGATCACAGTAAATGTGGAATTAATACGATGTTTAATACAGGAACGGTTGTTGGTGTGGCTGCAAATATTTTTGGTGCAGGTTTTCCAAGAAATTACATTCCGAATTTTACATGGGGTGGTGCACAAGGAACACAAGCATATTTACCTGTAAAAGCTTTTGAAACCGCTAAAATTGTTATGAGCCGACGTAATATTGATTTTACTGATTTAGATGAAGATATTTTAACCCACATTTTTAACGAAACTAAAGAGTGGCAGAAATAAATAATTGAGTTGCTTAAAGAGTTACTTACATGTCAAGCTGAACTTGTTTCAGCTTCGAACACTTTTTTATATCTAAATAATGAGATTCCGGATCAAGTCCGGAATGACAAAAGGAAAGTACTTTTTAGGCAGCTGCTTTTATTTTTGAATTTTATAAATTACTGCTTCTTTATTCTCAAAAATACAATCGGTTTCGTAAACCAAACCAATTTTTTCCAATACTTTGATTGATGCTGTATTTTCTTTCATTGCACGCCCAATTATTCGGTTTAAATTTAAAACTTCAAAACCATATTTTAAGCAGACTGTTGCACTTTCGGTAGCGTAACCTTTGTTCCATTCTTCTTCAAAAAAGCGAAAACCTATATCGGTTTCATTTTCTAGTTCCCCATATTTCAAACCACACCAACCTATAAATTCATTCGATTTTTTATTAATCACAGCCCATCTACCATAGCCGTTTGTTTTATAATCTTTATAGTTTTCTAAAAACGATTTTGCTTCTTCAATACTTTTAAAGGCAGCATTTCCGGTATATTTAATTACATTCGGATTTGAATTCAATTGATAAAACTTTTCAGCATCATCTAAAATAAATTCCCTTAAAAGTAATCGGTCGGTTTCAATAATAAATTTCATACTACATTAATTATAAGGCACCAATTCCGGCTTGCCATAATCGAACTGTTGCAGGTTAAAATTGGTATTTCGCAGGTTGTTGGTTTTAAAAATGTTGTGTCCGTTGCCCGGAATGTTCGGATAAAAAGCCAAGGAGAACTGGAAATTATTAAAAACCAGATAATCGTTACTAATTACCACGCCCAAACCAATTTTACTGTACATATCTTTTGTTACAAACGTATTGTCGTTATCGCCCATAAAACCTATCGAAGTACTAAAAAACGGACTAAATCTAAAGCCTAACCATTCATACGGAGCGTACGATTGCAGTTGTAAATTCAGTAAAACCTTTTTTGTTCCGCGTAATTCATAACTATCAAAACCATCAATACCGTAGGCTCCGTTCAGGGTAATTTTATCCATGGCATAATCCCATCTGTTTAAACCAATAACAATTTCCGGATTGAAAAAATGCCTGAAACCCCAACGTCCCCAATGATACAATTTAGAAAAATACAATCCTTCTACTCTAAAAACACCTTCTTCAAAACGTTTTTCGTTAATATAACTTCCCCACTGAACTTCTCCGCCAAAATAACCGCGTCTTGTGTATTTTCCCAAAGCAAACTGCGCACCTAAGTACGGACGATTGATATTGTTTTTCTGCTGAATTCCGCCAGTAATCATAAACGTTTTTCCTACCGCGATATCTTCAATCATATCATAATAAAAAATGTAACGGTCTTGCACATAGTTGATCGATGCCAAACCAACCGTTGCCATATACAATTTTTTGTTGGTAAAGTAATTGTGCGGATCGTACTCACCAACAGGATGTTCCGTATAATTTTTGGAATAATAACGCAGCGATGTGATTAAATTGGTTTGTACCTTATGTAGGTTATTATAACGGTAATACAAAGGGGTTGAATGCCCAAGCCACAAATCAATATCATTGGATTTAAAACTTTGCAGTTTTCGTATACCATCTAAATTAGGAACCGAATCTCGAGTTGAGCTTTGATACCATGTAGCACCGCCTGCCCAACGCGTCATTGGTGTTAGAAACCTTCGATTTGCATATACCTGTTTAATGTAATTTTCGGCAAGATCTAAATTGTAATAAACACCGGCATCAATAAACGTCTGTCCGATATTATTTACCTGATATTGCGTTCTGTAGGCGTGTCGACCTTCTTTAAAACGAGTTCGATACTGATTATTGAAATAATGACCCAATCCGCCAAAATTACGTGTGGTTAAACTCAATCGAGCGCTCGATGTTGATAGTGAACCCGTTGGATACCAGCTCCATGCGTCTAAAACTTTTATGTGGATATCTACCGAATCGGAATTTTCGGAAATCGTTTCAGGTTTTACCGAAACTCTACGAATATAACGCTGTGTACGCAATAAACGTTCAGACTCTTTCAATTTAATGGAATCTAAAGGCTGGTTGCGTTTAAAAAGTAATAAACTACGAACGGTAAACTGTTTGGTTTTTAAATGGAGCCTGTTTCCAATTTTCTCGATCTGTTTTTTAGGAACACGCGTAGAATCCTGAATAGAAAAACCAAAAGGATCGTAAGTGTCAATTATTATATTTCGAATAACCTTGCCTTGAAATTTTTCAAAATCGTAGTCGATATCGGCTTGTTTTACCGCCTGTACATTGGTATTTACGTTTGTTGCCTTTTTGCGAATAAGCAGTTTGTGTAGTTGCCTTGTGAACTTTCCCTTTTTAGAAAGTTCTTCCAGTTTTTGCATTTGCTGCTGTGTGGTTACAATGCTGTCTTTCGTTTGCGAAAAAGCATTGCAACAACATAAAAATGCAAGTAATACTAAAAACTGATAATATCTTTTCAAGGCTGAGTTTTAAAAACATTAAAGTACTAAAAGTTTTTATATGTGTAGATTTGTTAGGTGTTAATTTCTAAATCTTTAATATAATCTTCGTATTCGTAGAAAAACAGTTCAAAATTAGTCATTTTCTCTGCGAAAAAATCATAAATTTCCTGCCATGTGTTTTTATTGTTCACACTTACGCTTTTATCGATATCAACCCAAATTCTACTGATTAATTTTCCGTTTGGCAGGTAATAATTACGTTCAAAAACTGCATCGGGTAAAAATTCTTCCAACAAAATAGCCTTTAACGATTCTACCTTTTCGAAATAGATCTTACGTTTTTCATCGTCTTTTGGTTCAATTTCCAAAGCAACCTGCGCTGTTTTGTTATCCACAAAAAACTTAAAAGTAACATCTTTTATCTTGGTATTATGCAACAGCCATTTGCGCGGATAAGCATCTGCAAACCCCGTCCAGAAATCTTTTTTTATTTGTAGCGCTTCTTGTTTACTAAACATTGAGTATATTTAAAAATATTTTTGTGAACTATGCAATTTGAACAGTTTTTAGATAAAATAAGTGTTGTGGCAAAACAACCGTTATTTGCCTTGGATGCCCATTTGAAAATGGCACCGTTAGAACGTGTTCAATACCTTCAAAATTACGATTATTCTGCAAAGAATCCTAAAGCATCGGCAGTTTTAAGTTTGTTCTATCCTAAAGACGGTTTGGCGCATCTACTTTTAATTGTTCGATCGTCTTATCCGGGCGTGCATTCTTCGCAAATTGCTTTTCCGGGCGGTAAAAAAGAATTAGAGGATTTAGATTTGCAGGAAACCGCTTTGCGCGAAGCAAACGAAGAAGTAGGAATCAGTCCCACGGAAATTGAAATTGTAAAGCAATGGAGCGATTTGTATATTCCGCCGAGTAATTTTATGGTTTCTGCTTTCATGGGAATATCGCAAAAGACGCAAAATTTTGTATTGCAACCCGATGAGGTGAGCGGTATTATTGAACTTCCTGTAACCGATCTGTTGAACGATTCGTTGGTACAAAATGTTCGTATGAACACATCGTATGGAAGCGATATTTCGGTTCCGGCTTTTGTAATTAACGATCATATTGTTTGGGGTGCAACTGCTATGATTTTAAGTGAAATTAAAGAAACTTTTAGAGCAGTTTTTTAATTTTTGGTTGATGAATAAAATCTATATTTTTAGTGGATTAGGAGTTGATAAAAGAGTGTTCGATAATATTGATTTCTCCGGTTTAAACATTGCTTTTGTCGATTGGATCGATCCTTTAAAAAAAGAAACCTTTGAAAGTTATGCCTACCGAATTTCAAAAGATTTTGAAAATAACAGTATTTTAATAGGATTATCTTTTGGCGGAATGTTAGCTGTTGAGGTTTCTAAAATCATTCCTGTTAAAAAGGTCATTTTAATTGCATCTGCTAAAAATAAAAGTGAATTACCTAAATGGTTTCTACTTGCCGGAAAGTTAAAATTGAATCAAATAGTTCCTTCTTCATTATTAAAAACAACAAACTTTATTACTAATTGGCTTTTTGGAGCAGCCACTTCAGCAGAAAAGTTGTTATTAAAAAACATCATAAAAGATACTGATCCCAGATTTTTAAAATGGGCAATCAATCAAATTGTTAATTGGAAAAACCTATCTGTACCGCAAAACTGCATTCATATTCACGGCACAAACGATCGTATTCTTCCTGCAAAATATCTAAAAGTTGACTACAAAATTAAAAACGGCGGACATTTTATGACGGTTAATAAAGCAAAAGAGATTGAAGTGATTATTAAAAAGCTTTGTTGTTAATGATTTATTCATTTTTAGGGTTGTTAAAAACAAAAAATCTATAATGTTTAAAATGTATCTTTGTAATTTCAAAGGAAAATATGAGCTTGTTTAAAAAGGATCCGTTCGGACATATAATATTTATCAAAAAGTGGTTAATCAGAATCTTTGGTGTTCTTACGCATAAGCGCTACCGTGGCTTTAACCAGCTGGTAATTGATGGATCTGAAATCATAAAAAATCTTCCTGAAAACAACGTGCTTTTTATATCGAACCACCAAACATATTTTGCCGATGTAGTAGCAATGTTTCATGTTTTTAATGCCAGTTTAAAAGGCAGGGTTGATAATATTAAAAATGTACTTTATCTATGGAATCCAAAGATGAACTTGTATTACGTTAGTGCGAAGGAAACAATGGAATCGGGTATTTTACCTAGAATTATGGGTTATACCGGAGCAATAACTGTTGAAAGAACCTGGCGAGAAAAGGGAAAAGATGTTGCTGAAAAGAAAGCGGTGAACCCCAACGATACCGAAAATATAAAAAAAGCCTTACAAGACGGTTGGGTAATTACGTTTCCGCAGGGAACCACCAAATCGTTTAAGCCGGTGCGTAAAGGAACGGCACATATTATTAAGGAACACAAACCAATTGTGGTGCCAATCGTTATTGATGGATTTCGACGTTCGTTTGATAAAAAGGGATTGTGGCTAAAAAAGAAAGGTATTCTACAGACTTTTACCATTAAAGAACCTTTGCAGATTGATTACGAAAACGAAACCATTGATCAGATTGTAGAAAAGATCGAGTATGCTATTGAACAACATCCGTCGTTTTTAAAAGTGATTCCTACAGAAGTTATTGAAAGCGATAAAAAACTAAACAAAGACCGTCGTTTTCCTTTTGAATATTAATTGACTCAAGTTTTTTACAATTAACTTTTATGAAACACCGTCACTTCGAGCGAAGTCGAGAAGTTAATTAAAAAGCGTTCAGCGGAATATTAAATCCTAACGAAAAAGTAAAACCTTCAATAGGTTTTAAGTCTTGTTTTGTTTTAATGTCAAAACCGTATCCAAAACCAAATTCCACAATACTTGCAATAGATAATCCTACTTTAGGCGTAGCAGTGTACGGAGTTAATTCGCCTTCTACAAATGGAACAATTAAATTATTAAAAGTAGGGTAAAACGTAAAACTTCCTTCGGGAATTACCAAAAACTGATCTCTAAAATAAGCTAAATTAGCATTGGCTTCCAGTTTAATTCCTACTGCATTTCCTGCCAACGGCTGTAAATAATAACCACCTACCTTTAGCATGTTTCCTGCCTGCGACTGATAAGCCACCGATGGACCAACTAAAAAATCTTGTGCATTTGCTAACAAAGGAAATGCTAAAGTGATAATATATAAGAATTTTTTCATTGTAGATATTTAATTTTAGCCGTTTTATTTGAATTTAAGACCTCACAAGTTTTAAAAACCTGTGAGGTCTGTTTTAATTAGAAGCTTCTCGTTCGTAGAAACCAAGCTTCCTATTTATCAATTAGAAGCTTCTCGTTACCCAACAAGAAGCTTCGTTTTTATATTGCATTAATAATCGTAGCAAAATCTGCTGTGTTTAAAGCTACTTAGCGTTGTAACTTGTAATAGCTATTGTGTAAGGCTAAGTTAGTGAAAAATGATGAGAATGCTACCGAGTGTTTAAGATAGTAGCCTGGAATACTTAGATTATTTCAAAGCCAATATTTTTTAAGTATTCAAAAGTAGAATCATAAAATTGTGGTTGTCTCGTATGGTCTTCGGAACTTCCTTCAGGAATCACAATTATCATTCCTTGTCGAGCTCTAGTTAATAAAACTCGATATGCATTTAGAAGATATTTTTTTCTTACTTCTTTGTGAATGTTTTTCCATTTACTACCAACAAAAGAATAAGATTTCCATTCGTTATTTACAAATCGTAAATCACCATCCCAAATTACACAAGCCCAATCCAATTCTAATCCTTGTACTTGAAACTCTGTAGCAACATCTTCTAAAAAATAACTAGATCTAATATCATCTTTACCATCTAAAAACCAATTCACGTGATTAATTTGTGTTTTTACATCTATTGCAAGAGGTTTTAAACGGTACGCTAGCGAAGATACTACAAGTCCATATCTCTCGGACCCTCTTGCTTTTTCTTTTAACCATTTTTTCGCTTTAGTTAAATCTCTTGTTAAAATAACTGGATATTTATCTTGAAGTTCTTTTAATGTTTTTTTTGCATTTTCATCAATGTCAAGAATTTGTTTGATGAGTTTTGATAAATGTTCAGCTCGATAAGAACGCATTGATACAGCGAGATGCAGTTCGGAGTTGAAAACTATTTGATTAGTTTTACCTAATGAATCTATTGCTGATTGAGCTGCGTATTCACTGTCGAATAAATTTGGCGAAATATGAGTTTCCCAATCCGGAAATTTATTTTTTACAGCATTTAACCATTCAGAAATTCCCGCTTCGCCTGTGTTGATTTCCTGTCCACCGCCAACAAGACAAATAACAACAGCCCAATCCTGATGACGATCGAGGCAAGAAATTAAGAATTCTGGTTCAGAAAATTGAAAATCAGCAATTCCTTTTTTCTGTTGCATAAACTTCACGGTTTGTTCTTTTGTCCACGCTCTTTGAGCTTCATCAAAGATAGCAACGTGATCGTATGGCGCTTTAGGATCTCGTAGATATTCATCTCGATAATGATGAATAATTTGGATAAAAGTTTTTACACTTTCACGTGCTTGTTTTTTAGTTATTTTATTTCCTTTCAGCTTTTCCTGAGTAACTCTATCTCTAGTAAGCGCTTCTTGCAAAATATCAACCAATGGTTTGTTTCCTGAAAGAAAAACGCTTGAATTGCCTTTTTCCTTATCTAAATGCTCAGCAGCTACTTTTAATCCAACAAGAGTCTTCCCTGCGCCTGGTACACCAGTTACAAAACATATAATCTTTTTGTTGTTATTTTTAGCTAGTTCAATTGTATCAGAAATATAACTTGTAGTGATTTTTAAATTCTTAGCATCAGCGTCACTTCTTGTAATATTTTCAACATTATGATTATTATATAAACTAACAGCTGCTTCTATAATAGTTGGCGTGGGCGAATAACTTCCTTTAACATAATTATCGCTATCAACAAAATCATTTGAAGAAAAGAAATTCAGTACTAAATCTATTGTCTTTTTTAAGTCTTTAGCATTAGTTTTTATGGGGTTTACGAGATTATCTTGATGACTGGTGCTAATTATTTCAATTTTAGATGAGTTTGCCTTTGTTGCTACTAAAACAGGAACAAGCAGCAATTGATGACTTGGCTGGTGGAAATTCTTTAAATCCAAAGCATAGTCCCAAACCTGTTCAATATTATGATTTAGAAATTCCTTTTCACCAACTTTAAACTCAATTATAAAAACAATATTTTTTATTATCAGTAAACAATCAACTCTTTTTCCCATTCGAGGAATTGAAAATTCAAAAAATAATTGTCCGTTATAATCTAACAAAACCTCTTGAAGTAAATTAATCTGAAACTCCCACGCAAAAAGTTCTGTATTAATATGTCCCAATCGCCCATTTACAGAAATTTCTCCAATGATCGTTTCTAAGGATTTTTGACAAAAGTTTTTAATTGTGTCAGAATAATAGTAGTTGAGCATAATTAGTTAAGTTGAATCTAAATTTTAAATATGAAGGAAAGTGATTACTGAAATCCTTGTGAAGTAGTCTCAAATAAAATTTTCTTAGATTCCATTTGCGTCTGCGAAGAAGTCAATAAAAAAGGGTTGTTTCATATCCAAAATAGTAATGTTATGTTTAGAACTTTTGGTTTATTAAATAAAAAAATACAAGTATATATCTGTTTTTAGTTTACTAAAATTAGATATATACTTGTAAAAATAAAAACTTATTTTAAGATAGATTTACGGAAACCCGTAAAATTTAAAACTTTTTATATCGCATTAATAATCGCTGTAAAATCGGCAGTGTTTAAAGCGGCACCTCCAATTAAACCACCGTCAACATCGGGTTGCGAAAATATAGTTTGTGCATTGTCTGGTTTTACGCTGCCACCGTATAAAATGGTCACATTATCTGCCAAACTGCCGTAATGGTGTGCAATTTGTTCGCGGATAAACTGATGCATTTCCTGTGCTTGTTCCGGAGTGGCAGTTTCGCCTGTACCAATTGCCCAAACAGGTTCGTATGCAATTATTATGTTTTCCCAAGCTTCTTTTGGTAAATGAAACAGCGAATCTTTTAACTGATAAAACACCACGTTTTGAAACTGTTTGCTTTTACGGTCTTTTAATTCTTCGCCTACACAAAAAATCACGCGCATTTTATGGCGTAAAGCGGTATCAACTTTATTTGCTAATGAAGACGGAGTTTCCTTAAAATACTGTCTGCGTTCTGAATGCCCCAAAATAACGTTTTCAACACCTACGCTTTTTAGCATATCGGCAGAAATTTCGCCTGTAAAAGCACCACCTTCAGCCTGATGCATATTTTGTGCAGCTACCGTAATATTGGTGTCTTCTAAAATTTGTGTTGCCAGCATTAAATTGGTAAAAGCCGGTGCAACCATAACTTCAACCTCTTTACCAGTTGGCATATTGTTCACTAAATCGTTTAAAAAAGCTACAGTTTCCTGTGCGTTTTTATGCATTTTCCAGTTGCCTGCAATAACTTTATGTCTCATATTAAGGTTGTAATTTATCTAATGTTTTAATTAAAAGGGTGTCGTTTGCTACAATGGCTTTTTTAAGTGCGATGTTTCCTTGGGCATCGACTAAAATATAACGCGGAATCCAATCTAATTGAATTGACTGACCAAATTCGTCTTTCATTTTTTCGTTCAGATAGTAGTGATCGCCTTTTAAATCGTATTTTTTAATAGCTTCTGTCCATTTGTCTTTTGTTTTATCTAACGATAGAAAAACGTAAGACGCATTTGGATATTTCTGCTGAAGATTCTTTAATTCGGGAAATCCTTTGATACAGTCGGGACACCATGATGCCCAAACATCAATAATGATTGGAGATCCTTTATGCTTCTCTAAAATGTTTTTGAACGAAATTTTGTTTCCAGCAACATAGTCAAATTTCTTATTTAAAGTAACCGAACTGAATTTTTTATCGTTAATTGAAACGGTATCTTTTTTAATTGCCAACGTATCTTTAAGATCTTCTATTTCGTGGGCAATTTTCTCGTCAACTTTTTTTGTATCACAACTTATTGCGATAAATCCCAAAGCTAAAAGGGTTATAAAAATCTTTTTCATATTTAATAATTATTTTTGTTCATCTGTTGATAAAATTGCATAGCCGTAATTATCTGACCAGCCAGATTTTAAAGGTAATAATTTTCTAGTGTGCGCTTCTCTTAACATTCCAACTTTTTCTAAAACAGTTATTGAGCCAATGTTTTCAATTGCACAACCGGCTTCTATTCTGTGGAGGTTAAGATTTTCAAACCCAAAATCTATTATTTTTTTTAAGCTTTCAGTCGCATAACCTTTATTCCAAAAATTGAAATGATATTGAAACCAAACTTCTGCATTTCTATAATGTTCTTTTCCTAAATTTAGTCCAATTAATCCGATAAATTTATTTTCTTCAATCAATTCAACTACAAAAGTATATCGCTTGATATTTTCTTGGCTATTATCAGAAATCCATTTTTCAACAGAAACAGATGTTTCGTTTATATTCTGTGGGATTCCTGCGGTATTAAACTTGGCTGTTTCTTCTAAACACTGTAAATTATAAATGTTTTCAATATCTAATTCAGAAATGAGTCTAATATTTAATCTTTCTGTTTTTAAATTAATTTTCATTTTTAAATATTGTCTTGGATAAAGTATAGTTTGAGTAGCTCAATGTATCGAGGAGTTTTTAATTATAAGTTCTCGACAAGCTCGAACTGACGAAGCTAGAATTAATATAAACTTTTGATAATCACACTATTTCAATTTAATTCTTGGGTCTAAATAAGCATAGATTAAATCTACTAAAATGGTAATTAATACAAAAGTGGTAGCTACAACTATAACTGATCCCATGATTACCGGAAGGTCTAAATTATTCAGCGCATCGACTATTTCTTTGCCTAAACCGTTCCATCCGAAAATATATTCAACAAAAACCGCACCAGCCAACATTGATGCAAACCAACCCGAAATTGCTGTTACAACCGGATTCATCGCGTTTTTCAAGGCATGTTTTGTAATGATTTTATAGGTCGATAATCCTTTGGCTCTTGCCGTACGAATGTATTCCTGATTCAAAACTTCTAACAATGAATTTCGCATTAACTGTATCACAACGCCCAACGGACGAATTCCTAAAACAACTGCGGGAAGTATCGCGTTTTTCAATGCTAAATGTGTTCCTTCGCCAAAATCGTCTACTTCGTATAAACTGCCGGTCATGTTTAAACCGGTGTAATTGTGTAATACATAACCAAAAATCCATGCGAATAAAATGGCACTGAAAAACGATGGAACACTCATACCCAACGTACTGATTAGCGCGATCAATCTATCAAAAAAACTATTGGCATTCAAAGCGGACAAAACACCCAATACTACACCAATAAGCAATGCAATTACAATGGAAAGTATGGCTAAAACTACGGTGCTTGGCAGGGTGTGTAAAATAATATCGGTTACTTTTTTGCCGTTTTTCTGAAAACTTTCGCGCAGATATGGCGCTTTTAAAACGACATCGTACTTTTTTGTGCCGAATAAAACATTTCCGCAATATTTTTCTTCGGTATAAAACGTATAATGATCGTTTTGAGTTTTATGAAACGATATCGGCGATAAATCGTTCAAATAATATAAATATTGTGTTGAAACGGGTTGATCAAAACCATACTTCTTATTAATTAAAGCCAATTGTTCCGAGTTTTCGTTTTGATCTAACATCATTCTGGCAGGATCGCCCGGCAAAATGTTGAACAATATAAACACAACGGTTACTACGCCAAAAAGCGTGAAAAACGAATAGCCTAATTTATTTAGAAAGTAGGAAACCACTATTTTTTAATTTCGGAATAATTCTTTTTCAAGATGGTTTTTAGTTCAGATCCAACGAATTTTTTCTCGTTAATTCCGTCCCATTCTTTGATTTTGTTTCCATTCCAAAAATAGATGATTCCCGGTGTGTCTTTACCGCTACCCAATAATTTCCAAAACGGAATTACTTCAATAATTTTGTAAGGATATGTTGCGCCAGCAAACGAAAAGAAATCAGGAATTTTCTCTGGTTCTTCGTTCATAAAAACTACTTGTACTTGTGGGAAATTTTTATCTTTTTTCTTCATTTCAGCAAGTTCCTTTGCCACATCTCTACAATGCTCACAACCAGGAACAAACAATGCTAATATTTTTTTGCCTTGATCAATGTTTGAAAAATACTGTGCATAACCCGACTTTACCTTTGCAGGTTCGTCAACAACCGGTTTAGCTGTTTCAGTCGGAACTTCTTCTGTAACAGTTGTTTCAGCCGGAGTTATAACAACAGTTTCAGTTGGTTGTGTTTCAATCGTTTCTGTGTTTTCTAAAGGCGTTTCAATTTCTTCAGTAGCAACTTCTGCTACTTTTGGCTGAATAGGAGCCAACATAAACAAAGCTAAAATTGATGCAAAAGTTATGGTTGATAAAACCCAGAAATTATTTCCTTCTTTTACCGTTTTTGGAACAACGTATAAATAAATTCCCAATAAAATAATAGCTACAACGTTCTTGATAATTGCTTCAATTGGTGTCATTGGTAACAAACTTCCAAAACAGCCACAGTTACCAGAATTTCCGCCAGTTTGTATGGTATCAATCGTTAAATGAACCGTGAAAACCACCAACATTAATATGGTAGACGGAACTACAATTCTTCGTAAAAAGTTATTCTGTAACAATAAAATTCCCAATGCTAATTCTATTCCAATCAAAATTCGAGAGAAAAACACGGCAAAATCTTCCGAAAATCCAAGCGGATACAATTGCTTCACTTCAAAAGTCGAAATTGCAAAATACGGACTCGGGTATAATTTGGCAACGGCAGAAATTAAGAATAAAAACGAAATAATTATTCTAATTGTCCACGGTAAATATTTTTTAAAGTTTTCCATTTTTATTTTTTTACTTTTTTCAAAAATAAGATTTGATATAAATGTAAGTTGTTAATCGTCTGTTAATAGGTTGTTATTGCGCAAAATCCATTAAAATTAAAGCAAAAACCGCATAATTAATCATGTCTTGATAATTAGCATCCAAGCCTTCAGAAACAATGGTTTTTCCGTTATTGTCTTCAATTTGTTTTACGCGCAACAGTTTTTGCAGAATAATATCGGTGTGCGATGAAATACGCATATCGCGCCAAGCCTCGCCGTAATCGTGGTTTTTATTCAGCATTAATTCCTTGGTAATAGCCAAATGTTTATCGTACAAATCAATAGCTTCCTGGTTTGTTAGATCGGCTTCTTTAGAAACACCTTTTTCCAACTGAATCAACGCCATAATGCTGTAATTAATGATTCCAATAAATTCTGAACTTTCGTCTTCATCAATTTTTCTCACATCATTTTCCTGTAAAGATCTAATTCTACAGGCTTTAATGTAAATTTGATCGGTTAACGACGGCAATCTTAAAATGCGCCATGCACACCCGTAATCTTGTAATTTTTTAATGTATAATTGTCGGCAAATGGCAATTATTTTATCATATTGTTCCGCTGTAGAAAGCATATTCAAGTATCTTTGTGTAAATTTTATCAAAAATAACAATCTGTTTTCACAATAAAAATTAAAAGCAGGTAATTATTCCAATAATAATGAAATCAATCAACTGTAAAGGCAAATTAATCACGTTTGAAGCTCCGAAAGTCATGGGCATTTTAAATGTTACACCCAATTCTTTTTTCGATGGCGGATTGCATAATTCGTTAGAAAAAATCGAACAACAAACCGAAAGAATGTTGCTGGAAGGTGCTGATATTATTGATATTGGTGCGTATTCTACCCAGCCGAATGCGCCTTTTGTTTCGGAAGAAGAAGAATTGCAACGAATCACTCCTGTGGTGAAACATTTGGTAGATAAATTTCCTGATATTATTTTATCTGTTGATACTTTTAGGTCTGAAGTTGCAAAACAGACGTTGGATTTGGGTGCAGCGATGATAAACGATGTTTCGGCAGGCAATCTAGACGATAAAATGATGCAGGTTGTAGGCAATTTTAAAGCAGCGTACATTATGATGCACATGAAAGGTACGCCGCAAAACATGCAGCAGTTTACCAATTATGATGATGTGATGCACGAAATGATTTATTATTTTTCTGATAAAATAGCACAGGCGCAACAGCACGGAATTGTTGATGTGATTGTGGATCCCGGTTTTGGATTTTCGAAAACGTTGGATCAGAATTACGAAGTTTTAAATAAGCTGGATTTGTTGCAGCATTTGAATGTTCCGGTATTATCGGCACTTTCAAGAAAATCGATGATTTACAAATTTTTCGAAACCACACCGCAAGAAGCATTAAACGGAACAACTGTTCTAAATACCATTTCGTTAATAAAAGGAGCCAATTTGTTGCGCGTGCACGATGTGAAAGAAGCGGTAGAATGTGTAAAACTATATAAGAAAACCTATGAAAACTAAACTGTTTGCCTTGATTTTTGGTGTGATCTTATTAGCATCATGCCAGCAAAAAGAAATGAAAATCAGTCGATCTGACTTTTCTGTAGTAACCGAAATGACTGATTTTAGTCCTGCATATATTTTAAAAAATGATAAGGGATCAGTTGAAATCAAAAAAAACAGCTTAATAGGAAATACGCATTGGGTACTTTCTGTTGATAGAGATTTAACGATGAATGAGGTTGCTCCGTTTTTACATGAACTAACAGAAAAAAAGCATAAAGTTGGCGGTATGCATGAAGATACCAAAGATATTTACATGGTATACAGCGATACCGTTCACAAACAAAATGCATATGTAAAAGTTCCGTTTAAAAAAATTACTATAGAGTTTGCGCCGGAAGTTGAACCTGAAATGGATGTTAGATATTTGCATGGAGCTATATCTGATTTAGAAGATTTTAGGCAAAAGTTTTCAGAATCAAAAGCAATAAAAGAGCCATATAGATTAATATTTTTAGCTTTTTCGAAAGAAATGGAGGTAGAAGAGTTTGTGAATATTCTAATTGAATTAGAAAAACAAAAGGTTTCCGAAAGCTTGAATAGTGAAGTTTATGTGAATTAGATCTACTTTATAATAGAAATCATTTAAACTTTTCAAACCACATAGGTTCATAGTTCTAAAAATATCTATGTGTCTATGTGGTTTACTTTTTTTAGTTTTATTATCTATGAACTTTTAAAATAGTTTCATAATCATCGAACAAAAATTCGACTCAATTCAACCTTAAACTTCAAACCAAAAACTTACTGATGATGATACGGTTCATTCTTTAAAATAGTAAAACCACGGTAAATCTGTTCAATAACAAACAAACGAACCATTTGGTGCGAAAACGTCATAGCCGAAAGTGAGATTTTTCCATTGGCTTTTTTATAAACATCGTCCGAAAAACCATAAGGTCCGCCAATTACAAATACCAAGGTTTTTATACCTGCATTCATTTTCTTTTGTAGTTCATCGGCAAAACCAACGCTCGAAAAACTTTTTCCGTTTTCGTCCAATAAAATCAAATGGTCGGTTGCGGTAAGTTTACTTAAAATCAATTCGCCTTCTTTTTGCTTTTGTTGCGCTTCCGAAAGGTTTTTAACGTTTTTAATATCGGCAATGACCTCTAAATCAAACTTAATGTAAAAGCCCAAGCGTTTGGTGTACTCGTCAATTAATGCTTGTAGATTTTTATTATCGGTTTTACCAATTGCCAAAAGTTTGATGTTCATAGAAATTCGTTTTTGCAAAAATAGTTTAGTTTAGCCAATTGCCAAACCATTTTCTACAGCTTTTCCGGTAGCAAGCAACGTAACTTCTTTATCGTTGCCAACAACACCCAAAACCAGACATTCGCTCATAAAATCGGCAATTTGCTTTGGTGGAAAATTTACTACAGCAACAATCTGCTTACCAATTAAATCATCAATACCATACAAAACGGTAATTTGTGCCGAAGTTTTTCTGATGCCTATTTCTGATCCAAAATCAATCCACAACTTATAAGCCGGATTTTTAGCTTTTTCAAACGGTTGTGCATCAATGATGGTTCCTACACGAATATCGATCTTTTCAAAATCGTTCCAAGAAATTTCTGTTTTCATTATTGTTCTCTAATATTAATGTTGTTGTCCTTCAAAATTTGTGTAAACTCAAAGATTTCTTTTTCATCTTTAGAAGTATTATGAATTTCTTTCATCATTTCATAAATTTTCTCTGAAATATCTATTTGAGAAGTATTTGTTAGCTTATATGCCTTTGCGTAATATTTAAAGTCTGAGTAAGCATCATTTAGCTGAAGATAATATAAATTCGCAATACTTAAATTTACATCTAAACTATTAGGATAGATTTCTACGACTTCTTTGTATAATTTTAAAGCTTGCTGGTAATCTTTTTTGTCTGAATATATTCGTGGAATATAAAGCATAGGATATAATCCATTAGGAGCTTCTTTAATTGAATTTTTAAAAGCCTTTAAAGCATCATCTTTCTTATCAGTTGTGTAATAAATAATTCCTAGATTATCCCAAGCAAAGCTGAATTTTGAATCTTTTTTAAGTGCGGATTTGAAAGATTTTATAGCTTCCTTGTAATTTTGTTCTTGAAGAAATACTTGACCTTTATTAAATAATGCTAAAGCTTCTTTATCATTTGAAACTGAATTGGGATATATATAATTATTTGTTGCAATAAACTCTTGCATTGATGGGCAGGTTTTTAATAAAGATCTTTCTATTGTAAAATAAGATTCAGAATCATAGTGTCCTGGGGAAAAGAATATTGTATTGTTTTTTTTACCAGATTTGTAAGCACCTACTAATGATTTAAAAAGATCAAAAGTTTTAGCGGTCTCTTCTATGCAGCTATTAATCTTTATGTTTATTCTGTTTGCATCAGTCTGTACTTTAACAAATTTTTCAATACAGTCACACGCTTTGACTGATTGTTCATCAGCAATCTTTTCTTTTAACTCATCTTCTGTCATATTCTCCATCTGTTCTTTAGTTTGACAATATGTTTTTGAAAGCAGTAGAAAGTAAAAAAGAAATATAAATATTATATTTTTCATAAGTTGAAAATGGTTTTATTATTGTTTTCAAAAATACCAAAATTTCGTACTTTAGCCATTAAAGATTGAAAAAAATGATATCGAAAGAACAGTTTAATAAAGAATTAGAATTAATCATACAAAATTCCATTCGCGAAGATGTGGGCGATGGCGATCACAGCTCGTTAGCCTGTATTCCTGCAGATGCTATGGGAAAAGCAAAATTGTTGGTAAAAGACGAAGGTATCTTGGCCGGTGTCGATTTTGCCAAAATGGTGTTTAATTATATAGATCGTGAAATGCAGGTTGAAGTTCTTATAAACGATGGAACTCCCGTAAAATACGGCGATATTGCTTTTTATGTTACAGGTAAATCACAATCGATTTTAAAAGCAGAACGCGTGGTTTTAAATTCCATGCAGCGAATGAGTGCCATTGCGACGAAAACGAAGTTTTTTGTAAATTTACTAGATGGAACCAAAGCAAAAGTGTTGGATACCCGCAAAACTACACCTGGAATTCGGGCTATTGAAAAATGGGCAGTAAAGATTGGCGGAGGTGAAAACCATAGATTTGCATTGTATGATATGATTATGTTAAAGGATAATCATATTGATTTTGCTGGCGGAATCACCCAGGCAATTACCCAAACAAAACAATATTTAAAAGACAATAACAAAGATTTAAAGATTATTGTTGAAGCCAGAAATTTAACCGAAATTGAAGAAATTCTTACAAATGATGGTGTTTATCAAATTTTAATCGATAACTTTAATTACGATGATACCAAAACAGCCGTTGCAATGATAAACGGCAAGTGTTTTGCAGAATCATCGGGAAATATCAACGAAAAAACCATTCGTAATTATGCAGAATGTGGTGTCGATTTTATATCAAGTGGCGCACTAACACACTCTGTTTACAATATGGATTTAAGTTTAAAAGCCGTTTTATAATTGGGGAAATCATCAGTTAAAATAACAAAACTACCTGTCATTGGCAAACTTATTAAGCTTTCTATGCGGACAAAATTGCCCGGTTTAGAAGGCTTAACTTTATATGAATTGTTGCGAATTTATTTTGCAGGAATCGTAGAAGGCGCCTTGAATTACAAAGCCGGATCTATTGCCTTTACCTTTTTTATGGCACTTTTTCCGTTTGCGTTATTTTTGCTGAACCTTATTCCTTATATACCTATCGATAATTTTCAGCAGAGTTTTTTGTTGTTTGTAGAAGAGAATGTTCCGCCGAATACGTATGATGCTATTGAATTAATTTTGGTCGATATTATGAGTAATTCTTACAAAAGCTTGATATCAACCGGGGTAATTATGTCGGTTATTTTCATGGCTAATGGTGTAAATGCCATCATTAACGGTTTTCAGTCATCTTCGCATTTATCAATTTCCCGAAATTTTTTCAGACAATATTTAATAGCAATCGTTTTATCGGTGTTGCTAAGCTTAATGCTGGTTCTTTCTGTTGCCGTGTATTTATCAGTAGAAGTATTGATGCATTTTTCGGAATATCCATATTTGGCAGATATCGGTCGAAATATTTTTGTGGTCTTAATGATCTTACTCACCGTATCCATTCTCTATAAATTTGGATCAAGAGAAACCAAACATTTGTCTTTTATATCCTACGGATCGGTTTTTACAACCATCTTAATGTCTTTAACTTCGGTGGCTTTCGGGTTCTATGTATCAAAATTTGCAAAATATAATGAGTTGTACGGATCAATTGGTACACTTTTGGTTATAATGATTTATATTTGGATTAACTGTATGATTTTATTGTTGGGTTTTGAATTAAATGCAGCGATTTATACAGCAAAACGAAGAAATTTGTATATTAGTAACAATAAAACAAAAAATAACGTATGAAAAATGTAATTGCAACTTTTGTATTAACAGCTTTTGCGACTTTAAGCATGCAGGCGCAAACAGTAACAGGTAAGTGGAAAACGATTGATGATGAAACGGGTAAAGCAAAATCGATTGTAGAAATTTCAGAAAAAAATGGAAAAATTTACGGTAAGGTGGTTGAGATTTTAACTGATAAAAAAGATGCCAAATGCGATAAATGTCCGGGTGCCGATAAAGGCAAACCAATTAAAGGCTTAACAATTATTAAAGGACTTTCTAAAGATGGTAAGGAATATTCTGGTGGAACAATTACCGATCCTTCGTCAGGGAAAGAATATAAATGTGCCTTAAAATTGAACGGATCCGATAAATTAGACGTTCGCGGCTATGTTGGTATCCAAGCTTTAGGACGCACACAAACTTGGGTTCGCGTTAAGTAATTTTCTTTAATTTCATTACAAAATATGCCTGCAAGGTTTTAAAACCTTGTAGGTTTTTTAGTTTTATAAATAATTACTAACTCCACAAAGAAAACAAATCAATTCAATAAAAAGAATAGTAAAAGCTTTTCATATCTTTGTTTTATGGACTATTTTATAGATGTTATTGTGCCCATCGCAGTAACAACTACTTTTACATATAGGGTTTCGCAGGCAGAATACAATTTTTTGCAGCAGGGCATGCGCGTTGCCGTTCCGTTTGGCAAACGTTTAGTTTATACCGCAATGGTGTTGAACAAACACAGCCAGAAACCACAGGTTTACGAACCTAAAGATATTCATACCATTATAGATGAGCAGCCGATTGTAACTAAAATTCAGATGGATTTTTGGCAGTGGATTGCGCAATATTATATGTGTTCGTTGGGCGAAGTTTACAAAGCGGCATTGCCGAGTGCTTTTTTGTTGGAAAGTGAAACAATATTGAGTTTTAACCGAGATTTGGTTGTTGATTTAAGATCACTGTCTGATGATGAATTTTTATTGTACGAAGCTTTTGAACAGCAGCCTATTCTTCGGTTTGATGAGGTTCAGAATATTCTAAACAAAAAGAAAGTTTTCGGAGTTATTGATGAGTTGCTAAAAAAAGATATTATTTATTTAAACCAGCACATTCACGAAAAATACAAACCAAAACTGGTTAAATACGTTTCGTTACACGATAATTATAAGGAAGAAAAAAACTTAATAAATCTTTTAGACAACGAATTAAAAACCGAAAAACAACGAGCGCTTGTTTTAAAGTATTTTCAGTTGAATACACAAAAAACAACTGTAGAATTAAAAGAGTTATTGAAAGAAGCCGAAGTTTCTGCAGCCATTTTTAATAATCTGGAGAAAAAACAAGTATTTACGGTTTATACGTTAGCAGAAGATCGTATACAGTTTACCGATGCTTTTTTAAACGATATTCAGTTTACCGAAGCACAAACAACAGCTATTCAATCAATAAAAAATCAGTTTCAAAAGCATGATGTAACCTTGATAAACGCTGTAACGGGCGCCGGAAAAACCGAAATCTACATTAAATTGATACAAGAATGTATCGAAAAAAATCAGCAAGCCTTATTTTTAGTTCCCGAAATTGGCTTAACCACTCAATTGGTGCAGCGTTTAACGGCTTATTTCGGAAACAAAGTAGCGGTTTACAATTCTAAATATTCCGAGAACGAAAGGGTAGAGGTGTATCAGCATGTATTGAATCATACCGAAAATGCTCAAGTTGTAATAGGTTCACGCTCATCAATCTTTCTTCCGTTTAAAAATCTGCAATTAATTATTGTTGATGAAGAACACGAAGCAAGTTACAAACAGGTCGATCCCGCACCACGTTTTCACGCGCGCGATGCCGCTATTGTTTTGGCGAAAATGTTCAATGCAAAAGTTTTGTTGGGATCGGCAACTCCAAGTTTAGAAAGTTACTACAATTCGTATCAGCAAAAATATGGCTATGTAGAATTAAACCAGCGTTTTACAAATGTGCAATTGCCCGAAATTGTTTTGGTTGATCTAAAAGAAGCACGCAGAAAAAAAGAAATAAACGGAATTTTCAGCGTAAAGTTGATTGATGCCATTACCGAAGCTTTTTATAACGGCGAACAGGTTTTGTTGTTTCAAAATCGACGCGGATTTTCGCCTGTTTTAGAATGTTTAACCTGTGGAAACGTGCCGCATTGTACTTCGTGCGATGTCAGCTTGACCTATTACAAGCGTCAAAATTATTTAAAATGTCATTATTGCGGTTACACCATGGCAATGCCCACAAAATGTCATAGTTGCCATAGTACCGAATTGACAACGAAAGGCTTGGGAACCGAACAGATTGAGGATGCTTTACGATCGATTTTTCCGAACAAGCGAATTGCACGAATGGATCAGGATACAACTCGAGGAAAATTTGCTTTTGAACGATTGATCGATGCCTTTAAAAATCAGGAAATTGATGTAATGGTTGGTACACAAATGCTGGCAAAAGGACTCGATTTTGACAATGTTTCGCTTGTGGGTATCATGAATGCCGATAGTATGCTGACTTTCCCTGATTTCCGTGCTTATGAACGAGCGTATCAGTTAATGACGCAGGTTGCAGGACGTGCCGGTAGAAAAAACAAACAGGGTAAAGTGTTGATCCAAACTTACAATCCGTACCACAACACCATACAGCAGGTTACCCAAAACGATTATAAAGGAATGTTTAAAGAACAGATGTACGAACGTTTAAACTTTAAATATCCGCCGTTTTACCGTTTGATACGTTTGCAAATGAAACATGCAGATTTTAATAAAGTAAAAGAAGCATCAAACTGGCTGGCTTCAAATATGCGGAACAATATAAACGGAATTTTGGTTTTAGGTCCGCAAGAACCATCAATAAACAGAATCCGAAATCAGTATATTCAGATTGTATTAATAAAACTTCCGCTTAACAAACCGGTAAATGTTTTAAAAACGGCTATTCAGAAAAGCATCAACAGTTTAGAAACCATCGGAATGTACAAAGGCGTAAAAACCACTATAAGTGTTGATTTTTATTGAAAGATAAATGTTGTCATTCCGACGAATGGAGGAATCTGAAAAAGATATAAATTTCGATGAATTTAGAGATTCTTCATTCCACTTCGTTCCATTCAGAATGACAGACGATACTTTGTATCAAAATAAATAAGAAACTATTTGTTAATAAAAATAACTATCGTATCTTTGCACCCAATTTTATAACAAATTAAATATAATTATTATGAATCATTATGAAACTGTTTTCATTTTGAATCCCGTTTTATCTGAAACTCAGGTAAAGGAAACAGTACAGA
>Ga0308157_10002847_pt1 | contig 26858 bp, 22 predicted proteins | sample PhyBR1_FD_201035 | JGI IMG/M metagenome (GOLD analysis project Ga0308157, IMG submission 201035) | Phyllosphere microbial communities from UC Gill Tract Community Farm, Albany, California, United States - DLSLB.R1 | ecosystem: Host-associated > Plants > Phyllosphere > Unclassified | place: USA...
CATTAAAGATCCGATCGGGACCAAAGGTGCGCGCCTGTCGACCCAGATTTCCATCGCCGGCCGCATGCTGGTGTACCTGCCGCAAGACCAGCACATCGGCATTTCGCAGAAAATCGAAAAGGAAAGCGAGCGGGAGCGCCTGCGCACGCGCCTGCAAAGCTTGCTGCCGCCCGACGAAAAAGGCGGCTACATCGTGCGCACGATGGCCGAAGAAGCGCCGGACGACGACCTGGCCGCCGACGTCGACTACCTGCGCAAGACCTGGGGCGCCATCGTACAGGGCGCCCGCACCCGGCCACCGACCACCCTGCTCTATCAAGACCTCTCGCTGGCCCAGCGCGTGCTGCGCGACTTCGTGCACGACGAGACCGCCACCATCCAGGTCGACTCGCGCGAGAACTACCTGAAACTCGTCGAATTCGCCCAGGTCTACACGCCAAGCGTGCTGTCGCGCATGGCGCACTACACGGGCGAGCGGCCATTGTTCGACCTGTACGGCGTCGAAGAAGAAATCCTGCGCGCGCTCGGGCGCCGCGTCGACCTGAAATCGGGCGGCTACCTGATCGTCGACCAGACCGAGGCGATGACGACCATCGACGTCAACACGGGCGGCTACGTCGGCGGGCGCAATTTCGCCGACACGATCTTCAAGACGAATCTGGAATCGGCACATGCCATCGCGCGCCAGCTGCGCCTGCGCAATCTGGGCGGCATCATCATCCTCGACTTCATCGACATGGAGAACAACGAGCACCGCAACCAGGTGCTCGCCGAGCTGAAGAAAACCCTGGCACGCGACCGCACCAAGGTATCCGTGAGTAATTTCTCGGCGCTGGGGTTGGTGGAAATGACGAGGAAGCGCACGCGCGAATCGCTGGCCCACATCCTGTGCGAACCGTGCCCGGCCTGCTCCGGCAAGGGCCAGGTGAAAACCAGCCGCACGATCTGCTACGAAATCCTGCGCGAGCTGCTGCGCGAAGCCAAGCAGTTCAATCCGCGCGAGTTCCGCATCGTCGCGTCGCAAGAAGTGATCGATTTGTTCCTGGAAGAAGAGTCGCAACACCTGGCCATGCTGGGGGACTTCATCGGCAAGCGCATTTCGCTGCAGGTCGAGAAAGGGTATCATCAGGAACAGTACGATGTCATTTTGATGTAGCTAAATTTATTAATTAAATCAATTACTTACAGTTGAACTGCTGAGTTTTCTTGCCAAAGCTACACAGATAGCTACACATCACTTTGCCGGTTCAGTGACCGGCACCAGAATTAAGTACCCTCCCCTTACCATTTTCTTCGCTTTGCTCCGATGCCTCGTGATATTAGACGCGCCATTCCTGACCAGAATGGGATCTGCCTCTCCTTTCGGCGTACAGTATTCAGGATATAAATATGGAGCAAGTTTCAGTGCACTTGCGCGACCGGCGTCGATTAGGCGTAAATAAAGAAATAAATCTGACGTACTAGGCCGACGTGTGGGCTCTGCTGGGAAGCCGTCTTCATGCCAACGCTCTTTTATTTCATCATTTACAACTTTCTTGATTTTATCGATTAAGTAGTTAAGAGCGGCCTCGCCTGATGCCATGACAACGGCAAGATCAAATTTCACTGCCATCTCTGTCGATGTGAGCGGTGTCTGTGGCTTGGCATCAAATCCTTCCCAGCCGTGCGCAGCAATTACCTGATCCAACAGCCAAACGTCGTCACGCTCCTCTTCGTTGCTATAGTCAGCCCAGTACGGCCGAATCTTTGCGCGACCAAATTCTCGTCCCCGCTCAAGTTGGAAGTTCGCGGGTCCCCTCGCGCCGCCGATTTTCTGGTAGTCCAAATTCCGACGCAAGAACTCCCAAGCCCACCTTCTGCCACCCCATAACGTAACATCGCCATACGCCAGCGCATCCCGCCAGTCCGGTGCCGTCCACTTCGACTCGAGTGACATTAAAGCTTCCTGTAAATTTCTGTCGAGGCGACATTGTTGCACATAAGCAGAGCTACTTAAACGCAATAATCGCACTTTTTGCCGTTATGGTGCGCCTTTACTTGGCCATTCAAATTAAAGCCCGATGAGTCCAAAATCGTCTCACGACCAACAATTGTGAGGTGACTATATGGCCACGAAAGAACTCGTCGAAAGCGCTGAATTGCCCGACTACTATGTTCAGCTGATTGCGTTGGCGCGCAACACGACGACCATAAATACGCTCAAGATAAAGCCGACAGCGCACAAGGTAAGCGGATCTGTTGCTGGGGTGTGGGCCGGGGTCAAAGCGGGAATCTTCCCGCCGCCGATTAAGGTTTCAACGCGATCAGTAGCATGGATTGAAAAGGAACTTGATGCCCTACTTGCAGCTAAACGCGAGATGAGCAGAGCACGGCAGCCAATTGATTTACGGCTGTTTGTTGCACTCTTGGTAGCGCCCAAAGCCGGCCAATCGCAACGCCACTAGATCACGGTATCGAGCTCGGTACCCTTCCTCTCAAAGCTGATACCAATGCTAACAGCACGTGCTTGCTGAATTACTTTTTCCTGAACGGTGTTGTTATTCATTACCTTAGGAAGTCTGCAATGTCTGGCCATGTGCCAGTTTATTACAAAATCTTTGCAAGAGACTACGAAAACCTGATGTCAATGCTGCCATCCCGAATACCCTCAGGCTTAACCCGATAGTGTCGGCACCTTCCTTCAACCACCCGAACTGAAAGACCGAGTTATACATGAGTCCGAAAAACAAATCCATTCAAGAACGCCGATCGATGAGGGCAAGGCCCATGAGTGAATTATTTAATTTGGAGCGATCAAAACAACCGTTCATCGTTCCGCAACTAGTACCGGCTGCGAAAACAGTACTCGTCAGCGGTGCGCCAGATGTTGACACGAGGATTTTTGGACAACTGCTTGCATATTGCGCAGCTGGCGGTAAACACTTCTTAGCTTTCGGAGTTGCCACGGCATCTACTGTCGTGTATTGCTCGAGCAGAAGCGATCCGTTGGCCGACGTTAAAAGGATGAGCTTAATACATTCTCGTGACCCATTCGAGAGCAGTCAGAAACGCGCAATGGCGAATTTGCACTACCTCAGCAGTTACGCTCAGCGGGATAGCCCCATCTATCTAAACTCACGATACGACCAAGACTGTTTCGTCAAATCCATCAAACCAAACACCAATCTTATCGTGATTGACAACGCAGGCGCATGGACTAAATACGGAGGCGCCTTCGACAGTATTGAAAGCAGTGACGCACATGCCTTCCTGCAGCGGCTTAACGCCGAAGGCATTGCGATAGTACTTATTGACCCAAACCCGAAACAGAGAAGCACATTAACGGCTGAGCTCGTGCGCGGCGATCCCGACAATGTCATCTCGTTGAACTATGACCCAGGTGCTCCACACGAATTCGGCGGTGGATTCAGCATTGCACGGCAAAAACGTGATGACGACGACACGACTCCGAGACAGTTCCAGTTTTGGTGGAAGGTAGTCAACGGATGTTTCGATTTTGGGTGGGAACTACGTAACCAGCATGATCCCAAAGCGGCGAAGGCCATGCAAATTATGGAAAGACAAATGAAGGTTGACCAGCTCTTGGCGGAACATAAGTCGCAACGAGAGATTGCCACTTTGTTAGAGGTCGACGCAGCGACGATTTCGCGTGACGTTGCTAAGCTTAAAGAACTGGGCATCACAGCAAATGAGGCCGCCGCCGTTATCGCCAAGCCTGCCTAGTTCTGCACGAACATGCTTGCATACATGCATCTTTTCGTCACCCATCACTTGTGAACTCACTGCAGTACGTGCTGGAAATATTGACGGAGCCATGATACCTGCTGTTTTGGTGCAGATTGCATGCATGCACGCTTGCACGGCTGCCCCATGAGGTCGGGCAGGTAGCACCTAAGCGGTGACACTGCGCGCGTGATACGTGTACGCACACGGCTATACAAGCTCAGATATGTTCACAATTTAAACACTCAGCCGACAACTACCACCATAGGCCGTACACATGACCCAGATTAAAGCCGCAGTGGCTCGACAGTGCCGCAAACCAGTGAACATACACATCGACAAGATACGCATACAAGCACCGTGCTACCACGAGCCTACCGGGCGGCTTGCCTACTTCGACGAAGACGCATTAGGCATGGTTCCTGTTGCCGCGTCGCCAAATCGAAAGGCGTTGAAAGACGGTGGCAAACGCGCTTACATCCACTCGAAAGACGTCAACGCGCGCACGGGCATGGCGAACATGATCGAAATCCACTGTTGCCCTCCGATGGTACTACAGAGGCATAACGTCTATGGACATCAAAATCTGCAGACCTACGCCTATAACATTCTCGACATGGCAACTGCCCGCTTGGGCATTGATGTGCGCGAAGAAGATCGTGACGAATGGCGCAGAGGTGCCGTGGGACTCACCGAGATACATCTCACCGGCAACTTTGGATGTCCACATAGTGCAATCGTGCCCATAGTCCAAGCTGTAGATGACAACAATTTCGCGGGCAAAAATCGTCATCTTCCGACGTGGATAACGCTCGACAACGGCACAGAAAGGAACTCAACCTTCCACGCGCTGACGATCTACGGCAAGCATGCGGAACTAAAGAATAAGGCTGCCTTTAGATCGCCGGGGCCGGTGCGTAAAAAACTGTTAGCCGAGACTTACAACGCCATCCGTGCCGAAGTAAAAATCCGTTCAGATGGACTTAGGCATATGGATATGGGGTACGTAAGTCGATGGAAAAATGTCGACGTTTCCGCCCTGTTTTTCGAGATCTTCCGCAAGTACGAAGTCGAATATGCTGTTCAGCGCCTGCTCACCGAAGCTGAGTTGCAGTGCCTGACGAGGGCTGAACGAGCAGCGTATACACTGTGGTTGCTCGGGACTGACATCGAGGATCAGTATAAGCGCACTGGGGCATGGAGTATCACGAAACGTATCTACGACAAGACGGGGATCTGGGTAAAAAGCAAGAAGCGCCCTGTAGCCGTGCCAGACTTGGACTTACGTGACGTATTTTCACCCGGAAATGTTCTTCCCGTGCCCGACTGGCTGCTGGGTACAGAGTTCTACTCAAAGTCACGCGGCTACGGCATAGGGGCAGTTCCCGTTGACTGGTCTAATATAGACTGAATTGACTACCATGTAGTTTGTGGGGCGAGCGGGTTCCGTGTCCATTCGGCAGGCTCGGCGCTATTCAGGGCCGTTGTAGCATCGGATTGCTTGGGGGTTTCCTCGCCATTTAATGATCCAGTCAGCAATCGGATTACCCGCTTAGACGGCAGCGAGAAGTCGACCTCATTCCCCAGGCCTTCTCGGTTGAAATCATCGATCCATTGAACAGATGGATGCAGCGCCCGTCGGCAAGCTCGTCGTGAACGAAGTCCTGAATCTGCATGGGCTGACTGGTCAAGAGTCCGCAGTGCTCGTAAAGCTAGACATGACCCCGCCGCGGGCAATTCTTCTCGCCACGCTATCCGGGAGCCCGATGCTCGTTGGCAATACCGCATCGGCTGGCTCGAATCAGGTGAGCTCGGGGTACATTGAAGCAGCTCGTTCTCTCTTCGCAAACCGCGAGCGGGGAACGCTAATCGATAACCGAGGCGGTACGTCTAACTGGTTCAAACAGTGTATGACTGCCAATGGCTACTGTAACCACGTCGCTTTTCATCTGCACGTCCACCTGGCCGTTGGCCTCCTTCGGAAGCTAAATCTGCAAACAGCTGCTGAGTTGCCGGCCACTCACGTCGGAGGGCAATTTCACAGCCGGCACGTCACCGCCATGTGGTCGCAACAACGACCCAGAACTCGTAGATCCTGAGATTGTGGTTTGAGCAATCGTTTTGACATGAGATACTTCAACGTAGGCTGAAAGCCATATGCTGTTCAGCGCCACATGCACGAGGTTCTGGGGCTTGTGCCGTTAGGAACCTTAGGTAGAAGTGGTGATAAACAGCCAATAATACCGCTGCCCCAAAACATTGTAGTGTCACGCGATAGGACCGGTTCACGACATGAGTATCAATACCCACCTGCCTGGAAGACTTCGTAATACGCCGTTGCCGCGAAGTCATGGGCTAATGCCTCTTTTTGAGGCTGTCGTCAACTCTATCCACTCAATATTTGAGGTTAGCCAAGACGCAAATTACGGCCAGATAAACATCGAAATCCACCGCACGCCTCAGTCGTTTCTTGAGCTCGAAGACGCCAAGTCTAAGCGGGGAGCGCCACCTCAAGAGCATATCGTTGGTTTTACGATCACTGATAACGGCGCTGGATTCAACGCGAAGAATATGGAGTCCTTTGAGACTTTAGACAGCGAATATAAATCCCAGCAGGGATGCAGAGGCGTAGGGCGCTTGTTATGGCTAAAAGCGTTCGAGTCCGTATCAGTGTCTAGCATTTTCAAGGAAGAAAATGGGGAAACGTTATCCCGCCGTTTTTCCTTCACGCCGACGAATGGTGTTGGGAATATGTCACTGCTACCGATTGACAACGATGCACCCCTGCAGACTAAAGTGCATCTGTCGGGCTTCCACCGAGCATACCGGGATAAATCCGCAAAGACGGCGCGGAAGATTGCAAATGTCATTTTTGAACATTGCTTGTGGTACTTTGTCCGCGATGGTGGTGCACCCGCTATCCAAGTGAAGGATGACCTTGAATGCATAGATCTTTCTGAAGTATACGACCAATATATGTTCTCGTCATCTAAGAAAGAGAACATATCAATAAAGGGAAATGTTTTTGAGCTTACCCATCTTAAATTAAGACCTACCGTAGTAAAGCAGCACTTTGTTGCTTGGTGTGCCGCAAGTCGCGTGGTCGAAGAGGAAGGCCTTGCTGGCCAAGTTCCAGGTCTCCATGGACGCATAAAGGATGAGGATGGCGAATTCGTGTATGCATGTTATGTCACCTCGCCGTTTCTAGATCAACACGTTAGACCAGAGCGCATAGGTTTTGACATAGAGGACATAAGCGACGATCTTTTCTCCGAAACTGAACTGAGCTTGAGTGAGATTAGAAATGCGGTTATTACTTCATCGAGTGTTCACCTTGAACGTTATCTGATTGAAAACCGGAAAGCTGGCCGGGACCGCGTCGAAAAATTTGTCTCACAAAAAGCTCCACGCTACCGCCCGATTTTAGGCCGCATATCGGAAGAGAAACTCCGTGTGGACCCCGGGATTTCGGACAAGGAACTCGATCTACTTTTGCATAAACAATTGTCGGAAATAGAAAGTACTCTTCTTTCCGAAGGACACGAGGTTATGAAATTGGGTAAAGATGAGTCGCCCGAACAGTATGAGATCAGGTTGGCAGACTATCTGGCAAAGGCTAGCGATATCAAGATGTCTGATCTTGCAAATTACGTTTTTCACCGCAAAGTAATTTTGGATATTTTCGAGAAGGCTATAGAGCGAGGAACAGATGGAAAGTATGCAAGAGAAGACCTGATTCACGAGCTAATCATGCCTATGAGGAAGACCTCGAATGAGGTGCATGCCGACGAATGTAACTTATGGCTCATAGACGAGCGACTCGCATTCCATAATTTTCTGGCGTCGGACAAGCCGCTATCGTCGATGCCGATCACAGGGTGTTCCGAAAGCAAAGAACCTGATCTCTGCTTGCTCAATGTCTTTGACGAACCAATATTAGTGGCCGAAGGGCAACGTGTTCCGCTTGCCTCAATCGTGATTGTTGAAATAAAACGTCCCATGCGGAACGATGCAGCTGCAGGAGAGATCAAGGACCCGGTCGAGCAAGCTCTCGGATACTTAGAGCGAATTAGAGAGGGGGGAGCGAAGACTGCATCAGGTCGTCCAATTCCGCGATCAGAGGACATCCCGGGGTTTTGTTACGCCATTTGTGACCTCACACCATCCATTATTAAGCGCTGCAAAGCTTTGAGCTTGACGCCCACGAACGATCACTTGGGTTATTTTGGTTACAACCCCAATTACAAAGCATATATCGAAGTGATCTCTTTTGATAGACTTCTAGCTTCAGCTCGCGAGAGAAATCGAGCTTTCTTTGATAAGTTGGGACTTCCCATATAGCGAATTGCAGGCGCAAAATGATCCAATGGATACGTTTTCACGCGCTAAGTTCGCAGCACGACCATTCATCCATACGCTCGACTAATAAATTTTCCTTGGATAAAGCAACACTATAGCTGTCAACCAACGTAACGGCCAACTAATGTTAACTGTGGCTTTTCGATAATTGACGACACCGCACGAACCACTTCGTGACGAGTGCCCGTCATTAAATGTGGGTCCGCACAAATTATGGAGCGATATTCAACCTATTTTTCTTCGGTCATATGATGAATGAGTCTGAAGAGCATGCTACACCTAGGACTAGCGATTTCATAAGTACTCCATAAGTGTGACGACCGCTGGGCCGATTCAATAAATAACAACCGACACTTTGCAAATCATAGAGCCGGTCACGCAGATGAAAGTCCAACCTGCCAATGCCCCCATGGTAAGGGTAACGACGATAACTGGGTTTTGAGGCGTGGCCGAGGGCAATAGCCTCATCACTGCCGCGGGATAAGATTCGAGCAGGCAGGTCTGTCAACTTAAGACGTCGGTTATTCTGCGATCCCGCGGCAAACAGAATCACTTCCTTATGAGAGGAATTTGATCGATCTGGTAAAAAGAACGTCCCTTCGCGCCCGCTGAATCTGCAGTCTATTGCCATGCTACCGCATTAGTTAGCCACGAGAATTAAATGTGTATAAATGCGATAGTTGGCTGTAGAATATCAAGTACTTCCCACGGTACAGACACGAACCCTCGCGGCGCCGGCGCCTTTGCTTAGGACTTGCCTCGACTAGCCATGCATTCACGTATTCTATTCTTTAAAGCTGCAGTATATGATGAACGATACCAAGCATGCGGAGGATGAACATTTGTTGTATAAATGCAACGCAAGTGATAAGAACAACAAGCAGTTTCTTTAATGGCAATCGATTTCCATCGTAGCTTACATACCTATTTACCGCCACTTAGCTTAACAATCGGGCGCGTAATGATCTTTCACCCGAATGCTCTGGAGCGGAATCTCTTGCTATCTCAATTCTCCGAATATCAGTCCAAATACTTCGCGCATCATCTGACTTCTGAAGGCATGTACGAAGCAGATGCGCTAACTCAATCGCTTTCATCAGCCAAGGTGGATCTTAACCCGCATCAGGTAGATGCAGCAAGTTTTGCCCTTCGCTCTCCTCTCTCAAAAGGTGTTCTGTTAGCCGATGAGGTCGGTCTTGGAAAAACCATTGAGGCCGCCCTTGTAATTAGCCAGCGCTGGTGGGAGCGCAAGAGAAACATTCTTTTAATCGTCCCCGCTTCGCTTCGCAAGCAATGGGCTTCCGAGCTGCAGGAGAAGTTTTCTCTTCCTTCGTTCATCCTAGATGCAAAACGCATGAAGGATCTCCAAAAGGAGGGGATAACTAACCCAATAGGAAGAAGCGAGGGAATTATCATCGTCTCATATGAGTACGCTGCGCGAATAGCTAACACCTTGCGCCTCACGGCTTGGAGTCTCGTCGTGTTTGACGAAGCGCATAAGCTCCGAAATGTCTATAGATCCGCCGAGAACTCCCGTGCTTCGGTGCTTCGTAAGGCGCTAGAAGGTCGTCAAAAACTACTTTTGACAGCAACACCACTCCAGAATAACTTGATGGAGCTTTACGGACTCGTCAGCATCATTGATGAAACTTACTTCGGATCGGAACAGGCTTTCAGAAGCGAGTTCGGTGGCCGCGAGGACCTTACGTCACAAGCGCTTCTTGCACGGCGGCTGGAACCTATTTGCAGACGCACATTGCGGCGTCAGGTGCAGCAGGCTGGTTTGATTAACTACACGAACCGTCTTCCTAAGACCTTTGACTTCACTCCAGGACTACTAGAAACAGACCTGTACGAGAAAGTGTCGGAGTATCTGCAGGATCCGAATTCCATTGCTCTTGGGCAGAATGGTCGGCATCTCGTAACGCTTATGCTGCGCAAGATTCTTGGCTCATCGTCTTTCGCAGTTATGCAGACGCTTGAAAAGATGATCCGCAGACTTGAGGAGAAACGCGTCATAGGATCCGAAACCCTTGATGACTTGGATAATTTTAGCGATCAGGCTGAGGAATGGCGTGAGTCAGATTCGGGTGCGGAAGCCGACGCAATCGAAGATGATCGTGAGGATGCAGGGGGGGTAGATCCAGCACAACTCGAAGCCGAAATTCAACGTCTGAAACAGTATCGAGACCTCGCTGCATCCATCTCCGATAATGCTAAGGGAAAAGCTCTTCTAGAATGTTTACCCAATGTCCTCCATGAAATCGTGTCGAAAGGCGGGCAGCGGAAGACAGTGATATTCACGGAGTCGGTCCGAACACAGGCCTATTTGAGAGATCTGCTCGAGCGGAACGGCTTTGAAGGTCAAACTGTTGTCTTGAACGGCTCGAACTCGGATGTAGACAGCAAGGTTCTCTACCAACACTGGTTGCAGAAGCACGCTGGCACGGATGTCGTGTCGAGGTCGAAGAGCGCCGATATGAAAGCAGCTATTGTTGAAGCCTTCCGCAATGACCGCACTATTCTGATTGCGACAGAATCTGGCGCCGAGGGTATAAACCTTCAGTTCTGTTCCCTCCTGATTAACTACGATCTTCCTTGGAACCCCCAACGCGTGGAACAGAGGATTGGCCGTTGTCATCGCTATGGTCAGAAGATCGACGTTACCGTCATTAATTTTCTAAATCGCAAGAATCATGCCGAAGCCCGGATTCTCCAACTTCTGGAGCAGAAGTTTAAGCTTTTTGAGGGCGTCTTCGGCTCGTCCGATGAGGTCCTTGGTGTTATTGAATCAGGAGTGGACATTGAAAAACGTATCCTCGACATTGTTCAATCTTGTCGGACGATCGATCAGATAGACGCGGCATTTGACCGCCTGCAGGAGGAATTCGTTGTCGAGATCGATGAAGCAAAAAAAAACGCACGCGATAAGCTGCTAGCAGAAATGGACGATAAAGTAGTCGAACGACTTCTCGGCCGAAAGGAGGCCGTGCACTCAGCTATCGGGGACTTCAAACGCACGCTCCTCGGCTTAGCACGCGCAGAACTGCCAGGCGCATACTTCCACGACAATCATGCGCAGCGCTTTGACTATGAGGGAGAAACATGGTCCACGGAATGGCCTGAGGCAGACGAGCGCGGATGGCGGTTTTTTCGGCTCGGGGACGACGGTCTTGCTGAGCGGTTGATCCAGCAAGCGAAGGGCCGTGATTTGCCAGTTGCCGCATTGCATTTCGACTACAGCGCCTATCAAGGGAACATGGGCGACGTGGTACAGCTTAAGGGGCAGTCGGGCTGGATGCGGGTATCTCGGGTCCAGCTACGTACACCTGTCAAAGCCTACGACGAGCTTTTGCTCGCAGCATTCAATGATGCCGGCGAAACGATTGACTCTGAAACCGTCGCGCGAATGCTCTATGTCCCGGCAACTGTATCTGGAATGGCTGTCGCCAGTGTCCCAGAGACCGCCCTTTCTCAGGCTCTAACTAGTCGTCAGACTGACATCGTAAGAGGGGCGCAGGAGCGGCTAAGTTCATTCCTAAACGAAGAGGAAGAGCGTCTTGACGCTTGGCGCGAGGACGCTAAAGTGTCTTTTGATTTCCAAATCAGGACGTTAAACAAGGATGTAACCGAGAAAAAGAAACTTGCCCGAGCAACACTCGGACTAGAAGACAAACTAAGACTTCAACGCGAAGCAAAGACCTTGCAACGGCAGGTTGATGATCTTCAGCACCTTTTATACACGCGTTTGCGGGAGATTGATGTCGACCGTGACCGCATGCTTGACGAAGTTGCGGATCAACTGAAATTGACCCCAGAAATGACAACACTATTTACTGTACGATGGAGCCTTGCCTAATGGCGGCCAAACCTAAACTTGAGCTGACGTGGATCGGCAAAAACAACCGTGCGCGGCTTGAGCCGCGTATTTTTATCGAAGAGCCTGAATTTTCCCATTATTCCAGCTCACGGCGTGAAGGCGACATATTCGAGAATATGCTGATTCACGGTGACAACCTGCTAGCTTTAAAAGCACTAGAGAGCACTCATTCAGAGGCTGTTCAAGCAGTGTACATCGACCCACCCTTCAACACCGGCGAAGCTTTCGAGCATTACGATGACGGCGTGGAACATTCTCTGTGGTTGACCTTAATGAGGGATCGGCTCGAAATTCTTCATAAGCTATTAAAGCCATCAGGCACGATGTTTGTTCACATCGACGATAATGAGCTTGCTTACTTGATTACCGTTGCCGATGAGATATTCGGAAGAAAGAATCGCATCTCTATATGTTCTTTCAAACAGAGTAGTGTCTCAGGACCGAAATCTCGAAACCCCGGAGTTATCAGCATCGCAAGTTATATTGTAATCTACGCAAAAGACAAACCCAAGTGGAAAAATCATAATACTTATCGCGCTATTGGCAGGGACGTCCGATACGGGCAATTCATACGAAACTACGAAGAGAATTTTCGAGATTGGGAATTTATACCGTTGTCCTCTGGAGTCGAACAGATAACTGGTAAATCATTCAAGGTATGGGAGTCCTCTTCCGGGAAAAACTTTGAACGTGATATGGAAAGATTCGTCATTGCTAACCGCCACCGCATTGTACAGTTGGTATCAGTGGCAGATAAGGATGTTAACGCAGATGCGCGCGAAGCTCTATCCAATTCGCGAACCTCTGGAAAAGTTGAATGTTCGGCAAGGGTGGATCTGGACGACTACTATTTTTTCAACGGAAAACAGATAGTATTTTATAAAAACAAGGTCCGCAATATCGATGGTAATCTAACTACCGTCGAACGCGTTTCTAACATTTGGGATGACCTCTTATCGAACAACGTTCATAAAGAGGGTGGAGTTCGACTGCCTAATGGGAAAAAGCCCGAAGCACTAATCCGTCGCTGTCTAATGATGAGTACTGATCCGGGCGACTTAGTTCTTGATAGCTTTCTTGGATCCGGCACGACTTGTGCTGTTGCCCATAAGATGAAGCGAAGGTGGATCGGGATTGAACTCAGGGACCATGCGAAGACCCATTGCGCAACGCGGCTTGAGAGTGTCGTAAATGGCACAGACACTAGTGGAATCTCCTCGGCAGTGGACTGGAAGGGTGGAGGCGGCTACCGTTTCCTTCGTCTCGCTCCCTCTCTGCTGCAAAAGGATGTCTGGGGTAACTGGGTAATCAGTAAGGACTACAACGCCGAAATGCTGGCCGAGGCCATGTGCAAGCATTTCAACTATTTCTACGCGCCCTCGAAGAAGGCGTTCTGGATGCATGGTCAGTCCTCAGAGAACGCCTTCATCTATGTGACTACGGCCAGCCTAACGCTCGAACAGCTCCGCGCGATATCGGACGATGTTGGCGAAGAGCGCAGTCTGCTGATCTGTTGCATGGCTTACGAGGCCCAAGGCGAGATCCTAACGAACCTAACGCTAAGAAAAATCCCGCGCATGGTGCTTGATCGCTGTGAATGGGGTCAAGATGACTATTCCATGAAAATCCATGCCTTACCGATGGCAGAGGACGACGAAATCGACCACACACCGGTGCCCAAGAAACCGGCAAAGGCAAGTGCCGCAGGCACGGCCGATCTGTTCAGCGTTACGGAAGACTAAACTATGCAGATGACCGATCACAAACGCGCCGTTCTCCAGATTACCCAGCGGCTGTCCCTGCGGAAGCCGCAAGCTGAAGCCTTGCGGCGGCTTGACGAAATTGTAGATCTTATTGACCCAGGCAAAGCAATCGATATCGAAAAAGCTCGCGCAGCAATCCGAGAGGTCTATGGTGATCTCCCGGACGCTAGCTTTGAAGATTTCGAGCGCACTTTCCCGAGCGTCTGCTTCGCCCTCGCAACCGGCGTGGGTAAGACGCGTCTTATGGGAGCTTTTATAAGCTACCTCTTTATGATTGGTAAGAGCCGTAACTTCTTTGTTCTCGCCCCCAATTTGACGATCTATGAAAAGCTTTTGGCCGATTTCCAACCATCGAGTCCCAAGTATGTTTTCCGAGGCATCGAGGCCTTCGCGCATAACACGCCGCTGATCGTCAACGCCGAGAACTACGAATCTGGCCGTGGGGTTCGGGGAGCGGATCTGTTTGGGCAGGAAGGGGCGATAATCAACATCTTCAACATCTCCAAGATCAATACGGAGGTGCGAGGCGGCAATGCACCGCGGATCAAGCGGCTCCAGGAGTACATAGGAGAGAGCTACTTCTCATATCTGTCCGGGCTGGATGACCTTGTATTACTAATGGACGAGGCGCATCGCTATCGTGGCTCTGCAGGACTCAAGGCAATAGCTGAGCTGAAGCCGATCCTAGGACTTGAGGTCACCGCAACCCCTAAATCAGTCGGCTCGAAGTCGGAAAATTTCAGAAATGTTGTCTACTGTTACGATCTCCCCGATGCCCTAGAGGATGGCTACATCAAGGAACCAGCAGTGGGCACTCGCGCTAATTTTAATCCTAAATCAGTGGATGAGGCGATGCTTGAGAAAATCAAGCTTGAAGATGGCCTGCACTATCACGAGTACGTCAAGATCGCTCTCGAGACCTACGCACGGCAGAATGACCTGAAGGTTGTAAGGCCATTCATGCTTGTTGTGACGCAGGACACCGCCCATGCCGGGGAGGTAAATTTGTTCGTACAGTCCAACGATTTCTTCGGCGGACGATACAAAGGACGGGTTATCGAAATTCACTCAAAGCTGACGGGCGAGGAAAGCGACGAAAACTCCCAACGCCTGCTTAATATTGAGAAGTCAGGCGATACGGATATCGTTATTCATGTCAATAAGCTGAAGGAAGGCTGGGATGTCTCGAATCTATATACGATCGTGCCGCTACGTGCGTCGGCTTCGGACATCTTGACAGAGCAAACTTTGGGACGTGGTCTTCGTCTGCCTTACGGAAAACGGACAGGTGTCGAAGCGGTTGACACATTGACAGTTATCGCGCATGAGCGTTTCAACGAGTTGATTGAAAAGGCTAAGGAAGGCAACGGGGTGACTCGGAAGCTGAAAACTGTGACCATCGGTGACGGTGGCGATATCCCCGCCTCAAAGCCCATAGCTGTCTACGCGCCATCCATCGTTGACCAGATGCTGGCTCAGGTTGAAGCCACAACGAAGCTGACAGTTGATGCAGCCGATGGTAAGGATGGTAATTACAGAGCACCAGCCGAAAATTACGCCGCGCCGCAAACGGGCCGGCCCGATTCCTTCAAACCCTTCACCTTTTCCACTCCCGAAGAGCTGAAGATTGCAAGGACTGTCTTAAACGTTGTCCTGCCCCAAGTCAGTAAACAGCTGTCCTCAATAAAGGATCTGAACGACCCAGAGGTAGTCCAGCGCATTGCCGAGGCTGCGATAGCTGCGCAAGCGTCCCAGGATGGTCTCTTTGCAACTGTCACAAAAGAGCAGGCTGTCGCTGTCACGCAAGAGCTCTGTAAAAACTTCGTCGAGCAAACATTGGCGATCCCGGCGCTGACAATCACCCCACAAGACCAAGTGTCTTTCGGCTTTCGCCGCTTCGAGCTGAACACTAAGAGTTGGAACTTTCAACCGCTTTCCCGCGAGCTGTTCATTCAGGTTTTAAGGACGCAGAAAACGTCAACGCTTTCAGGGGAAGCTGAAGCTGAACGCGCTAACAGGATCGAGGATTACATCGTTACAAAGCTCATCGACTATCCGGAAATCGACTACGATGCTCATGCGGCGATTGTTTACGATCTAGCGGAACAAGCGGTGAGAAGTACTCGAATTCGCTTTGCGGAGGACGCCGATCAAACCCTCAGTGTCATTCGGGGCCATGCGAAAGCGATGGCCGAGAGCATTTTCTCCCAAATGAAACAGAACATGTGGCGCGAGCAAACAAGCTATCGCGTCTCGTTGTCCTCGGCGTTCGGAGAGCTTCGTCCGCAAACTTTTGATAGCGCGGGCACTGGTTTCATCCGTGACCTGCGATCGCCTCCCGATCAAAAACAAGATATTCGGAAGTATGTTTTCACCGGTTTTTTAAAAGGCTGCTATCAGTATGCAAAATTCGACTCTGATTCGGAACGTAAGCTTGCGGTGGTCCTGGAGAAAGACTCGTCCGTGCGTCTTTGGATGAAGCCAGGCCCGAATCAGTTCAAGATTTTTGACAATGATGGAGCTCCCTATCAACCAGACTTCGTGGTGGAAACAGAGACGGCCAAATTGGTCATAGAGGTGAAGCGCCTAACAGAAATGCACGCCCCCGACGTCATGCGTAAAGCGAATGCGGCAACGCTTTGGTGTCACATCGCTACACAGGCATGCGTCGCTCCTGGCGAAAAGCCATGGTCCTATCTCTTGGTGCCGGAAACCGACGTACAAGAGAATTTCACAATCGCGGGGCTCCAGGCAACGTACACGCGGCCTGCCGATATGGATCTTCTCAATCACTACACCTTTGAGAAACAGTAATTAGAAATTCTGAGCTGGCAACTCAATCCCATCTGACAGAGAACAAAGTGAGCAAATAGCTTATGAGGTTTCTAAAAATATGGAGGTGGAAATTTTTAGCAGAATCCTTAAAAGTCGATGAAACGGTTTAGCTGCTCGTTCTGCCTAGTGCTCAATACTTCTCAGCTAAAATGAACGTTGCAAAAGAAGCCGCTTGCCTCTTTTGGGGTATCTGAAGCAAGCGGTTCGAGCGTCATAGGTTGTAGTTAATCAATCGCGCTTTGCTGTGCCTCGGCATCAAATTTACAAGAGACTAGGGATTTTCCTCTTTGCGACTGGTCGAATATAGCGGGTGAGAATGACGTCAGATCGGTGGCCGGTCTGCTCACGGATTTGATATGGTTGAAGTCCTGCTATGGCGGCCTCAGTGCAGTATCCGGCGCGCAAGCTATGACCGGCCACCATGTTTGCTGCCTCGTCGCCTGCCATCATGCGCACAGAAGCCTTCACGATCAAAGCCACGGACTGTGGCGTAAGCGACTTACGGCCAACCAGCTGGTCGTGTCGATTGATTGGTCTGAAGAGTGGACCGCTGTCGATGCCGGCCAAAGTCAGCCAAGTCTTCAATACCTTGACTGGGCAACGGGTGCCACGTGCATGAGGTATAAATACAGTTCGACCAGCACCTTCCTGGTCTGTCTTGGACCGGCGAAGCAACAACTCCACACCGTTATCGTATTGGATAATGTCTTCGTATTGCAGTCCGACGAGCTCGGATCTCCGAAATGCGCCTGCGAATCCAACCAAAATTAGGGCTTTGTCACGCGCGGCCCTCATCGGCATCTGTCTATCGATGTGAACCATCATTTCAAGCAGATCGTCTTTTACTAGGGCAGTCACTCTTCGCTGCTTAACGCCATGAGTTCTCCGGATGCCCTGCATAGTGCGCTTTACCAAAATGTCCTTGACGGGTGATGGGAGCCCCCGATCAGTGTGCGCGCGATGGATGGAAATTAGCCGATGCTGGAGCGTGGCGACCGCTAAGATCCGGGCAAAGCAGGCCAGATATTCGGCAACCATTGTCGGCGTCGCTGGTACGGCACCACCGTGCTGTTTGAAATGCCGAATTCCCGCGTCGTATGACCGTGTGGACGCCTCCGACTGCGCTGACGCTGAGTAGCCAGCTACAAGTGCCGATGGTAGCGCCTGGCTGTTTAGGGGCCGCATTGAAACAAGGGATGGCACTGGCTTTAATGCTATAGTCTTCCTTGAAGATTTCATATTTTCTTTCAGCTAGTTAATAAAGTGTTCTCGATACTCAGCCGCAAACGGAAACGGCGGCACTTAGGCCGCCGTGCAAGTTGGGATGAGTTCACGTGAATATGGCAATCTGCACTCCCCTGGACATTCTGGTTAGTGAAATTTCGCCGTGAGAATAGGTCAATACTCGCTGGGAAGCAGGAGTGTCGTAACTGATCGATCTGCTTCGGTCAGGACCCAAAGTTTTTCGGATTTTCCGTCAGGCCCTACTCGATAGGCCGACAAGACTCGAGTTTGATCTCTGATAGCAGCTAAATTGGCAGCTCGATCATCGGCGCATACTGCCCCGAAATCTCCGTACATATGGCGTTGAAGAATCGAAGCAGCGTTCAATCCATGCCGGTCGAGCAGGTCGAGCGCATCAGGTGTGGCGACCACGTTCCCGAGCGCGAACATAGGCAATTTATGACCGCTTGAAAATGGAGGCGATGCCGTACCGCACGTCGGGCGACTGTTTTTGGGATTCATTAGTGAGATCTTTTTTGAATGCCCCTCAAGCCAAGCTACAATCATGCACGGTGGCTGTGGGCGCACCACAGCCGCCGCTGTATTGACGGTAAAGATAGGACGAGGGATGCGTGAACGGAAAACGAGCTAGCGTGAGGGCAGTTCTATTTCTTGGCAGGCGTCGCCGGAGCCTTTAACGGTTGTAGGCCGATGTACCAGGATGGCTTCAGCGCCTTTAGATCGGTGCGAATTTGTGACTGTGGATCGACTGCGGCCGGGTCGACGATATAAGTGATCGACTTGCTATCGTGTGAGCACTGCACGCCTGAGTGAACTAGTACGTAGCGTCCGACCTCCCAATCACTGTCATAATCAACTATGCAGATGCTGAGTGCGGGAAGATGTGTCATCGCAGTCACCTCTTTCCACTCTGTCGTGGCCCAGCCGTAGCCGGCAAGCAAGCAACTAAGAAGGGTCGAATCGATCCGATGGCTGTATGGCCCTGATTTGGGCATCCCCAAGGCCTCCGCTTGTTTAAATATGTCTTTAAGTGATACACCTGCGACAGATGCCACGACAGCGAGGCTATCAGCGTGACGATCCCCCTCGGTACTTACAAATTCAAAGGCAGGTTGAAACCCGGCGTTAGTGGATAGAACCGTAGATGGAATAGCTGCAGCCATGTTGTTACTCCTAAAATAAACGTAAATGGAATACACGCAACGATGCCTGCCTAAGAGGCTATGACAAAGTGTGGATGGGGAAAATTGACTTGCTTTATCAGCAGAAACCACGAAGCTTCGAGGTGCCGACTTCAGCAGAATTGTTGCGCGTTTGGTCGAGCTCTGTTCATTTCGCCGATATAGTAATCAGCGAAAACCGTAAGCTTGACAAGTGCATTATAGCACAAAAAGTGGTCTATTTGATAACAAAATAACTTTGCAGATTCGACATACTAGTCTTGTAATTGATGAAACAGCTGTCACCGAGCGAACAAAATTATCACCGGATGAAAAGAATCGCCACTTGCTCGGAGGACAATTTTCCTCTTACACTGGCTTACGAAGGCCGTTTTCAACCAGAAGCGGACAGTAACTATCGGATCTTCTCAAGCAAGCTCGGCCGAAAGAACAGTACGCGATTTCAACGAATTTTTTGTGAATGATACATTAAGCATGTGTCAACGCTAAAGCTTGCAGTAAAATTAAGCGCATCCCATTAGGGCGAGTGGACGATCCTAATCGCATGAACCGCCATACTTTACAACTCTAAATTTAGAATAATCATGAGCAATTCCCGATCGTTCAGCTGTACGCCCGGCTCTAGTGTTCAAGCTTTGTTAATTTGGTTTTCCCTCTATGCTTTCAGCACGGCGCTGGCTCATGCAGGCGCAGATTCTAGCCCTCCTAGTCCGGCTTCCCCGGCGACTGAAATAAACACCTATGTAACTATAATTGGTGGAGTCCTCACTGCTGTTGTTACACTGCTAGGCCTCCCAATTGTTAGACTCAATCAACGCAAAACGCAGGCAGAAATTGTTAAGTTAGAGCTTGAGGCTGAAGCGCTGCGCAATCAAGGGGCAATAACCCAACCTAGTCAAGTCGGGGATGGCGTAAGAATCAACATCGATAACTCACCGAATAGTAATGTGCAAATTCTTGCAGATCCGAGGTTTCTGGCCCCCCTTTTGCTCTTGGTGGATTTCGTTTTTGCATGGGCAATATTAACGTTGGCCGGTAGAGTTCTCGATATCTTCCCTTTTTGGTTGCCCCAAGATTTGGCACTCGCCGCAATCGCACTATACTTATTTCTCCCAATTGCGAAACAAGCCTTCCATATCCGGGCCGTGATGAGGTCGCGGACGCCAGATGAGATAGCCTCGGCTATCCGTCAGATCAAATACGTCGCTTATGCGGTCTATTCCATCGGGGTTGCTTCAATTGCCGCATTTACAGCTCTCATAATGACAAACGAATTAGAACCATCAGACTTTGTACTTCGCTACCTCGGGTGGGGCACAGCAATCCTTACTTTGGGGTTAGCGCTTTCGTTCCCGCTTGTTCGGCGCCGTCTAGACCGGTACATCGTTAGAGAATTTGGCCAAGTTCCTTAAGTAAAAGCTCAATGCCGGGGCGCGAAGCCGGGGTCAGGTCTGACATTCCAGCGCGGACTCTTCCTTAACATCGGCATGAAAGCCAAATGAACAGGTTTTCTGGTGAGACGGTGTCTTACAACGTTACCTGACCTGACCTGCTCTCTGCGCTTTATCCCCATTTGCGTGGCGATCGCCGCTATCATCTGGTCCACTCAGTGGTCGGTAAAACTTTCTGCTGGGCAGAAAGTCAATCGGAAGCCAAACCGTCAGTAGGTCCGCTTTGGGTCCAGGCTGTGTAAAAACGCCCGGTCGATGCGATTTCGAGGGTCACTTTACCATTCCCAACCTCGAAAAAACGCTGTGGCGGGCGTTTTGAAAGGTCAAGTGTCGCCATCCCGGCATCCGATTCGCGTTTTTACACAGCCTGGGTCGGAACCGGACCTTCGCCAAGAGCTGGTGGGAGCTAAATTCATCCAGCGTTCGCTCTAGGCGTGGACGCTCCGCGTCCTTAGTAACAGTTTGTGCAGTTCTGTCCGTTGGTTAAAATCTTGGTGACTTGGGAGTTATGTCGTCGCCAAGTAACGGTTTTCTTGATTCGCTACAACTCTGCCACGGGCCACAAATCTTGATTCGCTGCAACTCCACTACCGGCCACAAGATATCCAGCCGAATGTTGTTGATGAGCGCTCGGCATGCGCCAAGCACACGAAGTGAACCGATCTATGCGGCCAAGGCGACGTGGAAATGCCATCATCGGTGACGTCGGTCATTGCGACATATTCGACGCCGCCTCGCATGCTAGGCAAAAATGTTACGCTAAGTGCTAGTGCCGATACCAGACGCCGTTGATTCAATGAGTTTCAGATGGTCGCACCATACCGTTAGGGCTTGCTTCCGCTCGTCGAAATATGTATGTACGTCATAAATTCCCTCAATTCCGGGAAGCCTATGATTTAAGCACATTTCCGAGATATCACTAGGCACGCCTAGTGCTCGCATGTGGCTTTTTGCTGTTGAGCGCAAGTCGTGAGGAGTGAACCGGCGAACTTTTGGCTTTTGTTCGATGATCCAAAATTCGATCGCTGCCCCAATAGTATTGGGATTTATAGGTCTGTCGCCGCTTGCCGCTGCATTTTTGTAGTCCCCTCGAACGGGAAGAACATACGATGAATCAGCAGACAGCTTCTTCAACTCAAGCAGCCAAGACTTCACCGGCGCAGTCAGTGGGATTTGGATTCCTGGTCCCGTCTTTGAAGTGGGCACTGACCAGATGTCCTGTTCAAAATCGAACTGATCCCATTTCGCCGTACGCAGCTCCCCTGACCGCACCGCCGTGCCGAGTAATACCTTAACGGTCAATAAGTTCTCGCGATTCATGTCGGCAGTAAAAAGAGTACTCAACTCAGCTGTTGACAGCATAAGGCGGCGCTTGATCGAAGGGCGCTTCCCTAGCAGTGCGGTGAGTTCAATACCGGCACAAGGATTTGCGGAGACTAGTCGTCGTCCAGCTGCGTGCTTGAATAACATCTTGGCTGTGGTCAAAAGCATTCTTGATTCATTCCAAGGTGCGGCAACGTGTTCGATTAGTTCCACTATATCCATTGGCGATATCTTTGACGCGATCAAAGAACCTAACCGATCCTCAACGCGCTTTAAGCTGCGACCGTACCCCTTCTGCGTACTGTCCCCTAACCCCATCAGTATTTTCTCGCGATAGTCGTCGATGAGTTGGCGAACCGTCCAGTCTTTCATAGCTAGCGCCTTCACCTGGCGCTTATCAGCGGCAGGATCGCCAGCCCTATCAACCTCCGCACGCTTTTCTCTAGCAATCTTACGAGCTTCGGCTAAGCTTATGTCAGGGAAGTTCCCAATAGTCAGTTCTCGTGCACGTCCGCCGGTGCGATAACGCAGAACCCACGCGGCCGTTCCTGCTTTAGACAGCGTGAATGTCAAACCACCGCCATCAGAACGTGCCAGGGGCAATTTCAATTCGGTAACCACATCGTTGTCAGCACCCCTGATTGAAGGTATGCCGCCAGCTTTTACTGCCCTCACCCAGTGCTGGAGCTGAAGAGTTTGTAGGCCTTCCGTTTTACCCTTACCGCTTCTCATCGTCGTCCTTTTTTGTCGCTAGCTACACACTTAGCTACACATACTAACGACAACACCACTAGACGTCAATGCACCATCTCAGACAATAAATTCATAATAATCAAACAGTTACTTATCGATCCAGACGCCCTTAGATGCCCATAGACATCGAAAAAATAGTACGATGTGATTTTGATGTAGTGTACTTTACTAATTAAATCAACAGGTTACAAGTTTATAGCTCAGTTTCTCACTACAGGCGAACAAGTAGATGCATACCTAGACTCGTGGGATCATGTACCCGCCCATAGCTGGCCGCTCCTCAAGGCCAGACACGTTTTGCGTAGACTGCACCTACCGACTTTTCACCGATATTCCGATGACTCAAGCGCTGCACAGCCAAGTCCGTACTACACACCTGATTCGGAAAGAAATCAAGAATTCGACGTTGCCCAATGAAGAGTTGGCTCAGCTCTACAACTTCAATCGTCAGACGATCTGGAAATGGCAGAATCGCTACAGCCCGGTCGACGACTCTCACTGTCCTAAGACGCTAAACACGACGCTCACGCCCGAGCAAGAGTTGATCGTAGTGAAGCCGCGCACAACCTTGCTGTTGCCTCCTGACGACCTGCTGTCAGTCACACGTGAGTTCATTAATCCATCCGTTTCTCGCGCGGGCTTGGGACGCTCCCCTCGCCGCCATGGTGTGTCTGACTTGCGCGACTTGGTCAAGCAGGATGATGGCGTGTCGGCGACGAAGAAAACCTTCAAGGACTACGAGCCCGGCTTCATCCACATCGATATCAAGTACCTGCCGCAGATACCGGACGAATCCGCCCGGCGTTACCTGTTCGTAGCCATCGACCGCGCCACGCGCTGGGTTTTCATCAACATCTACGCCGACCAGAGCGAGAACAGTAGTGTCGATTTTCTGGCCAACGTGCGTGCTGCCTGTCCCGTCAAGATCGTTAAACTACTGACCGCCAACGGCAGCCAGTTTACCGACCGATTTACTGCCAAAGGCAAGAACAGGGAGCCGAGTGGGCGGCACTTATTTGACCGCCTGTACAAACAATTCGATATCGAGCATCGCCTGATTCCGCCACGTCATCCACAGACCAATGGCATGGTCGAGCGCTTCAATGGGGGTATAAGCACATCGTTGATCAGACACAGCTCGGATCGGCAGCAAAGCTTGAAGCGACGCTGCGCAACTACGTCAAGATCTATAATCATAACATCCCGCAGCACGCCTTGAAGCATCAGACGCCCATTCAGGCCCTCAAACAATGGCATGCAGAACGCCCTGAATTGTTCGTTAAGCGCGTATATAACCAGACGGGTCTTGACATGTAATGAAGCGACCAATTTCTCTCCATATCGCACGGCATGCCTTTAGCATAGCTGGAAGACCGGGCAATACACGGAATTGACGAGGGCAGCGCATGCTTTTATCGCTTACGATTTGTTGATCGATACCTTCCCGCCCGGGTAGTGTCAATCAACTGGCTGATCGAAATTATGCTTTTGTTTGGCTCTCACCGTCCGCCATGTTATCGGTGCGCAAACCTATTATATTTTGTTTTTCCATTCGTTACGTTACATTGCCCTGACCCGACGAAATAACCGTAAAAATCCAAACTGCATTGCTGTTGCAGTTTCCATTAATCCAGTTTAAAATCGCCCAGCAGACCCGAGCTCTAACTGGCATTCTCAATCCACATAAATCAGGCGAAAAAATGAAAGTTGATCAGATCAATTGGGGCGATGATAGCGCGGAGCATGATGCTTCGCTTATGAATTATTTTGTTAGATCAACGGCTTTCACGCGACTAACAAATAAATCTAAAGGTGTGGTCGTAGGGAGAAAAGGGTCAGGCAAAAGTGCTCTTAGAAAAGCTCTTGAACAGCATTTTTCAGATCATCAAGATACACATCTTATCAGCATATCGCCATCATTCAATCATATTAAAAATGTGTTGAATGCCAACATGACGGGGTTCTCTGAAGAGATTTTCTTTCAGCATACTTGGCTCCGCCAGATAATGCTCGATTGCCTGTGCAAAATAGGGCACAGCGCAAAAGGACACTACGCTACCGAGAGCCTTGAGTTCGCGCGCAAAGTAAGTGTTGAGCTCAACAAAACCTCAAAAGATTTTGTTGAAAATATTACAGATATACTTTCAAGCGTAAAAGCAAAAGCCGGCTCCTTGGGTGACTTTGGATTAGACCTTGAAAAAGAATTGCGCAATATCGCAGAAGTTGACTCACTTAGCTTTCACCTAAAAGCCCTAGCGCAAGGCGGCGCAAAATTTGTTATTTTAATTGATGACTTAGATTTGGGATGGAACAATTCAGACGTTTCCAACAATCTCCTTTTGGGGCTCTTGGCTGCTACAGCGTCGCTAAAAGCCTTATCTCCCGAAAACATCTATAGCTGCGTTTTCTTGCGCGAAGATGTATATTCAATTCTTATTAGGAAGACTCAACATTCGGATAAGTACAGGAATATCGAGCCGATTCGTTGGGACAAGAAAACCTTAGTCGATTTACTAAATGCTCGAATTAATCATAACAGGCATCTTCAATTACTCGACCGTAAGCTTGACCCGTTTTTCGACGTATTCCCCGAGACGGTTGGGACAAGTTATACCGCGAATTGGCTTATCGAACGCACCTTGGAGCGCCCGCGCGAGCTTATTCAATTGGCTCGATACTACACAGAGCAGATCTCTGGGCAAGCTGACGCCGAGATATTAAAAGGTTCAGAACAAGTCTATTCCAATTGGAAACTTGATGATCTCTGTACAGAGTACAGCAATCAGTATCCCGGTCTTATCGTTATTTTTCAGTATTGGAAAACTAAATTCTTCCGAGGAAAATACCACCTCAAACGTACTGATATCGAAGAAAAAATATTGGAAATAATATGTAATGTTGCCTTAAACGAAAAATGGTTTAACGAGATTACCAATGAACTGGATGTGCAATTACTTCTCAAAATATTCTATGAGGTTGGATTTATTGGGGACTTTGTACAAGGCGGCGCTGGTGGAAGCAAAACATTCTATTCTTTTAAAGATGTTCATGAACCGATTTTTGAGGAAGTTCAGATCCACCCGTGCTTCCGAAAGGCGGTGAATACTGTTGTAAGAAATTCATCCAACAATAATTCGGCCGTGCCTTTGAGTTCAACGGACAACGCGATCGACGAACCTGCGGCTTAACACGATTACGGCTGTACATTTCGAAAGTGGGCGCGCGGCGCCCACTTACTTTGGCCTGTATGGTTTTTGACGACCCGGTCATTGTGGAACTGCAATTGGTTTTACCGGCCTGCAAAGAGGTACTGTTGGTGCTATAAAAAAACCAGCTGACGTACAGGTGTACTCACCGAACAGAATTGAAGAAAGGTGGACATGAGCCCGATAGGTTTATACGAGGGTTTGTTTGGCGCTTTTCGTGAGCATATGTTGAACGATAAGCCAGTTTCGACACAAGAAATAACCACTTCGATTAAGCGACTATTTAGGAACTATTTCGATTCCCAATTTACCGTACTATGCGGGCATATGAACGGATCTGAGTATATGGCTGATGTACTTGTTACTTCCTTCAACCCGAAAAACATTATCCAGCAAAACACATTGAGCCTTTTACCTGAGCATATCAATATCTATCTTGCAGTAGAGTCTGAGCTAGGTGGAAAAGGTGGCTCATCAGCTTACGGAGTCATGAAAAATGTCGTAGAAGACTACGTTAAGATCCTTATATTAAAAGCTGAATTTCGAGTGATGGTTTTCACTTCTCTGCCCTATATCGGCGAGAGTGATCACGTGCGAAATAGAGTTGAAGTACTAAGACAGCTTTATAAGCGAGCCTCCGGCCTCACCTCTGGGGTGCTTTTGATCCACCTAAACGGAACACAACCCCGCTCCACACAGGTGCAGGCGTCCATAGCCGATCACGATATTCAAGGATTTCTCATCTCGGCTGATGGGGAGGCCGTTCATGTACTGTAGTCACCTGATCTGAGTGCTGCCATGCTAGTCGATGCTAAAATTCAAGTTTAGATGTTCATTGATATTTTAAAAATAATGACTATTTACGCACGTAGCGTAATGCTGGCTATTAATAATAGTGAATTTCCACTAGCTTTCGTTGATACGCATATTGACAGTTTAAATAGCAACCTTCGTCAACGGCAGATATTTCAATCAGTCGCATGGCAACCATACTTCGTTTTATATGAATCAAGTATCTGACAGCGTTCAAAGGCCGCAATCGGCAAGCGCTTCATCCGTCGAAAAGGGAAAGATAGCAATGGCAACTTTATCGACCCGTCCAACAATGCCGATGCATTTTTCGTGATCGAGTGATCCAT
>Ga0308157_10002848_pt1 | contig 26853 bp, 32 predicted proteins | sample PhyBR1_FD_201035 | JGI IMG/M metagenome (GOLD analysis project Ga0308157, IMG submission 201035) | Phyllosphere microbial communities from UC Gill Tract Community Farm, Albany, California, United States - DLSLB.R1 | ecosystem: Host-associated > Plants > Phyllosphere > Unclassified | place: USA...
AGCACTCCATGAAGCTCCTCACCGCAACCGACGAGGAGGTGGCGATCCCAGAACTCAACGCGGCATAATCAAAAGCACTGACCGCACGGTGTCGAGATTCTCCACCACTCAGCGGGACGTCACCGCCCCCGAACTGTCGGGTTGCTCCGGTCGCAAGCGCTCCGTCAACACGCGTCGGACGGCTTGTTTTCGGTACACCTAAAAGGTACGTTTTCGGTGTGCCTAAAAATTATCGTCGCGCGTTCGCGCTCGTCGTGCTGGGCGCAGCACTGCTGTCCGGATGCGCGGGCCCCGATGCCGTCACCGACGACGACCGCCCCGTGGTCCTCACGACCTTCACCGTGCTCGCCGACATCGCTCAGAACGTCGCGGGCGATCATCTGCGCGTGGAGTCGATCACCAAGCCCGGGGCCGAGATCCACGGTTACGAGCCGACACCGGGAGACGTGCGCCAGGCAGCAGAAGCCGACCTGATCCTCGACAACGGGCTGAATCTCGAAGCGTGGTTCTCGCAGTTCGTCGACTCGGTGCACGTGCCGCACGTCGTCGTCTCCGACGGGATCGACGTGCTCGACATCACCGAGGACGCATACGCCGGAAAGCCCAATCCGCACGCGTGGATGAGCCCCTTGAACGTCCAGATCTACGTCGACAACATGGTCACGGCGTTCAGCGAGCTCGACCCCGCGCACGCCGACGACTACGCCGCCAACGCCGAGGCCTACAAGAGCGAGCTGCAGGGCGTGCAGGACGACCTCGTCGATTCGCTGGCGACGCTCCCCGCCGATGCGCGGGCACTGGTCACCTGTGAAGGCGCGTTCTCGTACCTGGCCAGGGATGCCGGGCTCACCGAGGCGTACATCTGGCCCGTCAACGCCGAGCAGCAGGCGACGCCGCGCCAGATCGCCGCCGCGATCGAGTTCGTGAAGGCGCGCGAGGTGCCGGCGGTGTTCTGCGAATCGACCGTGTCCGACCGGGCGATGCAGCAGGTCGTCGAGGCCTCAGGGGCGGAGTTCGGCGGCACGCTCTACGTCGACTCGCTGTCGATGCCCGACGGGCCGGTTCCGACCTATCTCGACCTGCTGCGACTGGATGCCGATCTGATCGTCGCCGGGTTGACAGGCGGCGGGCGATGAGCGCCGTCTCCGTGTGCGACGTGACGGTGCGGTACGGCGACGTGCTCGCGCTCGACGGGGTGTCGCTGACGGTCGAGCCCGGACGGGTCACCGGCCTGATCGGCATGAACGGGTCCGGCAAGTCGACGCTGTTCAAGACGATCCTCGGGCTCGTGCATCCGGCATCCGGAACCGTCACGATCGACGACGGCGGCGACTCGCGCGCCGCGCGCACGCGCGGCCGCATCGGCTACGTGCCGCAGAGCGAGGACGTCGACTGGGCCTTTCCGGTGTCGGTGCGCGACGTCGTGATGATGGGGCGCTACGGGCGACAGGGATTCCTCCGACGAACGCGGCCGGTCGATCGGGATGCCGTCGACGAGGCGCTCGAACGCGTCGAACTGACCGAGCTCGCCGACCGGCAGATCGGGCAGCTGTCGGGCGGACAGCGCAAGCGCGCCTTCGTCGCCCGCGGAATCGCCCAGGGTGCGGGCATCCTTCTGCTGGATGAGCCCTTCGCCGGGGTCGACAAGCGCAGCGAGGCGACCATCGTCCGGCTGCTGCGGGAGCTGGCGGCATCCGGCAGCACCGTGATCGTGTCGACGCACGACCTGCATGCGCTGCCATCACTCGCGGATGAAGCGGTGCTGCTGCTGCGCCGTGTGCTGTTCCACGGGTCGGTCGCCGATGCGCTGGAGCCCGCCCGGCTCGCCCAGGCATTCGGATTGGAGGCCTGATGCTCTGGGACTGGATCCTCGAACCCCTCCAGTACGACTTCATGGTGCGGGCGCTGGTGACGACCGTGATCGCCGCGGTCGTGTGCGCGCTGCTGTCGTGCTGGCTGGTGCTCGTGGGCTGGTCGCTCATGGGCGACGCGGTCTCGCACGCGGTGCTCCCCGGGGTCGTGATCGCCTACGTGCTCGGGGCGCCGTTCGCCCTCGGAGCGCTGGTGTTCGGATTCCTCGCCGTGGGACTGATCGGGCTCATCCGCGGCACGAGCAGAGTCAAGGAGGATGCCGCGATCGGCATCGTCTTCTCGACCCTCTTCGCTCTCGGACTCGTCATGATCTCGATGACACCGAGCCAGACCGACCTCAACCACATCATCTTCGGGAACATCCTCGGGGTGTCATCGGCCGATCTTGCGCAGATCTGTGTACTGGCGGCCGTCGCCTTCGCCGTGCTCGTCGTCAAGCGCCGCGACCTCACCCTGTACGCGTTCGACCCGACGCATGCTTTCGCGATCGGGCTGTCGCCGCGCTTCCTGGGCGCCCTGCTGCTCGGAGTGCTGGCTCTCACCGCGGTCGTCGCCCTGCAGGTGGTCGGCGTCGTGCTCGTGGTCGCGATGCTGATCATCCCCGGTGCGACGGCATATCTGCTGACGGACCGGTTCGGGCGGATGCTGGTGATCGCGCCCGTCCTGTCCGCGCTGTGCAGCGTCGTGGGGATCTACCTCAGCTACTGGATCGATGCGGCATCCGGCGGTCTCGTCGTCGTCGTGCAGGGATGCATGTTCGCGCTCGTGTATCTGTTCTCGCCGCGCCAGGGAGTGATCGGCAAGCGCCTGCGTGCCCGACGCTCTGCCCGCACAACTCCGGAGAAGTTGCGCCGATCAGAGGCCGGCCGCGCCTGATCCGGCCGTTTTCGGCAGAAGCTCCGGAGTTATGCGGGCGAGACCGCGCCGAACCCGGCGTGCTCGAACAGAGCGCGTCAGCGGCGCAGCAGCTTCTTCCACCGCTTCTGCACGACGACGGGCACGGGCTGCGTGACCACGGCATCCACATTGAGGGAGCTGTTGTCGGGGCCGACGAGGGCGATCGGCGTGGTGAGTGTCGGCTCAGCAGGGTCGACCGGCATCTTGGCCAGCGCCCGGTGCGCGCGGACGTACGCCGGGATCAGGATCACGACCGCGCCGACCCAGGCCAGCGGGTTGCTCAGTGCGACACCGCCGAAGCCGAGCAGACCGCCGAGCACGACCGCTGCACCCACGCGCATGACCAGCTCGACGACTCCCGTGACGGTGGGGATCATCGCCTGCCCGAGCCCCTGCAGGGCACCGCGGAGCACGAACAGCGTCCCGAGCAGTGTGTACGCCGACCCGTTGATGATCAGCATGAGGTGAGCGAGCTCGACGACCTCGTCGGAACCCTCCCCGACGAACAGGCGCACGAGCTGAGTGCCGAACGAGATGAGCACGATGCCAAGGACGACCGAGGCGATGATCGCCATCCAGACCGCCTGCTTCACGCCGGCGCGGATGCGGTCGGGGCGCCGACCTCCGAAGTTCTGCGCCACGTACATCGACACGGCGAGGCCGAGAGATGCCAGCAGAGCCGTGGCGAGACTGTCGACGCGAGTCGCCGTCGTGTACGCGGCGACGGCATCCGCACCGAGCATGTTCAGCGCCACCTGCACGACGAGGGTTCCGATCGCGATGATCGACGCCTGGAATCCCATCGGCAGCCCGAGGCGCAGGTGGTCGGCGATGTCTGCGCCGGTGATCTTCCAGTCGTCGCGACGCACGTGGAGCACCGGCATCCGGCGTCTGACGAACTCCAGGCACAGCAGCACCGACACGGCCTGGGCGACGACGGTCGCCAGCGCCGCTCCCGCAACGCCCCAGCCGACCGGCCCGACCAGCACAATGACGAGCACCACGTTGAGCGCGCACGCGATCGTGAGGAAGACCAGCGGGGTCTTCGAGTCACCGATCGCGCGGATGATCGCCGAGAGGTAATTGAAGAACATCGTCGCCCCGCCGCCGAGGAAGCTCACCTGCGTGAACACCGTCGCTTCGGCCAGCAGTTCGGGCGGGGTCTGCATGAGCACGAGGATGGGCCCGGCCAGCAGCGTGCCGCCGACGGTGATCAGGATGCTGGCGGCCGCCGAGAGGATCGTTCCGGTGGCGACCGAGCGCTTGACCGCTGCGAAGTCCTTGGCGCCGAACGCCTGGGCGGTCGGGATCGCGAAACCGCTGGTCATGCCCCAGGCGAACCCGAGGAGCAGGAACAGCAGAGAACCCGTCGCCCCCACAGCGGCGAGTGAGTTCACTCCCAGTTCGCGCCCCACCACGATCGTGTCGACGACCTGATAGAGCTGCTGGACGATGTTGCCGATGAGCAGGGGGACGGAGAACGCGAGGATGACGCGCCAAGGGCGGCCCGTGGTGAGGGAGGTGGCCATGCGGGGGAAGAGCTTCCAGAACGGAGGACGAACAGATCAGGGCTGCCGGTCAACGGCAGACGAGAAGTCTATCGAATCGATTCGGGAGTCGCTGTGCGGACGCTGACGCGGCGCGGCGCCGGGGTGGGTGCTGCGACGACAGCGGCCACTGCTCCGGTGATCGCCTGCCCCGTCGGCAGTGCCTGCTCGGTCGCCGGCTCGGGCTTCGGCCGCGACCGGTAGTCGCGCACCACAGCACGTGCGACGCCGCCGACCACAAGACCGAGCACGAGCGAGCCCACCGCGACGAGCGCCGGAACCCATTGCCCGGAGAATCCGGAGGTCAGGCTCAGCAGCGCCCCGCCGATCCACACCGCGACAGCCCCGCCGGCGACACCGGCAGCACCCCGTGCGAGAGCGATCATGGCCACGAGCGCACAGATCAGGGCGATCCCCGCACCCACCGTTCCGATCAGCAGAAAGAACGCTGTCAGATCGTGCACGACACCTAACGTTGACATTTTGACCCCCCGGTCGCCTCCGTACATCTAAAGATACGCAGGGCCGGAGACATCCGCATCCATCGCAGGGATGATGTTATTGAAACGGGTCCGATATGTTCACCCTCACCAGTGGAGGAGCATGATGGAGAGGTGGCCGCTCTCCTGTCCGAACTGACCAGCATGCCCAACCCACAACTCGTCTATGCCGCCGACGGCACGCGCCTCGCGACGTACACCTGGGGCGATCTCGACGCCCCGGTCGTCGTTCTCGTGCACGGCTTCGCGTCGAGCGCGCGCGACAACTGGGTGCAGACCGGATGGGTGCGGTTGCTCACTCGCGCCGGATACCGCGTGCTGGCGATCGATCAGCGCGGGCACGGTCTCAGCGACAAGCCGCACGAACCAGGGGCGTACGCCGTGCACACCCTCGCGGCCGACGTCGAGAACGTCATGGACGTCTACCTCGTCGACGACGCGTACTACGTCGGCTATTCTCTCGGCGCGTTCGTGGGCTGGGAGGTCGCGCGCGACCTTCCGCAGCGGATCACCCGCGCGGTGCTCGGCGGTGTGCCGGAGGGCATTCCGCTCACCCGGCTCGACCTCGACCAGGTGCGCGCGTACATCGACGACGGCACCCCGGTGCAGGACCGCACGACGCAGAACTACATCGCCCTGACCGAACGCGTGCAGGGCAACGACCTCCGGGCGCTGCTGGCACTGGCCGAGGGCATGCGCGAGCAGCGCGCGATCGGCCCGGATCCGGACCGCGCACCGACCCAGCCCATCCTGTTCGCGACAGGATCGGAGGATGCCGTCATCGCGGGCTCTCGCGCGCTGGCGGATGCTGCGCCCCACGGCCGCTTCTTCACGATCCCCGATCGCCACCACTTCAACGCCCCCGGTGCGCAGTCGTTCAAGACCGAGGCGCTGGAGTTCCTGTCCGCCGGCTGAGGCGGTCTACGCTCAGAGCATGACCGCGACCGTCTCCGCCATCATCGCCCCGTCCGCCACCGACCCTCTCTTCACCGGCACCATCGAGCGCCGTGACGTCGGGCCGAAGGATGTGCGGATCGACATCCGCTGGGCGGGGATCTGCCACTCCGACATCCACACCGTGCAGGGCGACTGGGGTGCACAGGACTACCCGCTGACCGTCGGACACGAGATCGTCGGCACGGTCGCCGAAGTGGGCGCGGACGTCACGAGGTTCGCGCTCGGCGACCGCGTCGGAGTCGGATGCCTCGTGAACTCGTGCGGCGAGTGCTCGAGCTGCGCCGCCGGTGAGGAGCAGTACTGCGAGAAGGGCGCGATCGGCACCTACGCCGCGCAGGATGTCGACGGCACCATCACCCAGGGCGGATACGCCGCCTCGATCGTCGTGACCGAGGACTTCGTGCTGCGCGTGCCGGAGGCGATCCCCTATGAGAAGGCCGCACCGCTGCTGTGCGCCGGAATCACGACGTACTCCCCGCTGCGGTACTGGAACGCGGGCCCCGGCAAGAAGGTCGCCGTGATCGGGCTCGGCGGTCTCGGGCACATGGCGGTGAAGATCGCGCACGCGATGGGGGCCGAGGTGACCGTCCTGTCACGGTCGAACGCGAAGAGGGACGACGCGCTGAAGCTCGGCGCCGATCACTACTTCGCGACCGAGGACAGCGAGACGTTCCGCACATTGGCGAACACTTTCGACCTCATCATCAACTCCGTCTCGGCCGCGATCGACCTCGACGCGCACCTCAGGCTGCTCGCCCTGAACGGCACGCTCGTCAACGTCGGCGCCCCCGCAGAGCCGATGGGCGTGCGCGCCGGAACGCTGATCGGCCGCCGCCGATCGTTCGCCGGCTCCAACATCGGCGGCATCGCCGAGACCCAGGAGATGCTCGACTTCTGCGCCGAGCACGGAATCGCCCCCGAGGTGGAGATCACCTCAGCCGACCAGGTCAATGAGGCGTGGGCCCGGGTGCTCGCATCCGATGTGCGCTACCGGTTCGTGATCGACATCGAGACGCTGCAGAGCTGATTCCGGGGGCCGTCAGGCCGCCAGCATCCGTTCGAATCGCGCAAATCGCGGCAACCGACGCCGAAATCGAGCAACTTACGCGATTCGAACGCGGCGCGACGGGCGCGGAAGCAGAACGCGGCGCGACGGGGCCTGTCCGGTCAGGCGGCGCGCTGCGGCAGCACCCAGCCCGCTCGCGGGAAGTGGCAGGTGTAGCCGTTGGGGATGCGCAGCAGATAGTCCTGGTGCTCGGGCTCGGCCTCCCAGAACGGGCCCTCGGGCTCGATCGTGGTGACCGCCGGGCCCGGCCAGAGTCCCGACGCATCCACATCGGCGATGGTGTCGCGGGCGACCTGCTCCTGCTCGGGGCTCAGCGGGAAGATCGCCGAACGGTAGCTGGATCCGACGTCGTTGCCCTGCCGGTCGAGCGTGGACGGGTCGTGGATCTGGAAGAAGAACGCCAGGATGTCGCGGTACGTCGTCTTCGCCGGGTCGAACACGATCTCGACGGCCTCGGCGTGGCCGGGGTGGTGGCGGTAGGTCGCGTTCGCGTTCTCGCCGCCGGTGTATCCGACGCGGGTGTCGAGGACGCCGGGCTGACGGCGGATGAGGTCTTCCATGCCCCAGAAGCATCCGCCGGCGAGGACGGCCGTCTCGGTGCCTGGTGTGCGGGTGATGGTGCCGGTGTCGGTCATGTGCACTCCTTTTCGCCCCTCAAGTCTGACGCACTCCCGAGCGGAGGGTGCCATTGTGGAGGAACGCTCAGGATTGGATAACACGATGGATGCACCGGCTGTTCCCCGTCTCGTCGGCGATGCGTTCGCGGATGCCGCCGCGGCCGGCTCCGTCTGGAAGCTCGATCCGGCCGAGCGCGGACTCGATGCCAACGTGATCGTGCTGCCGGCGGGCGATGAGATCGGCACGCACGTCGGACCGGCGCTCGATGTGCTGATCGTGGTGCTCGAAGGGTCGGGCGCGCTCGAGACCGAGACGGGCGTCGTCGCGCTCGAGCCCGGCGGAATCATCTGGCTCCCCGCCCACTCGCGGCGGCGGTTCGTCGCCGGCGCGGACGGGGTGCGGTACTTCTCGGTGCACGCCCGCAAGCCCAGCCTCAGCATCCGCCCCCGCCCGTAACCCGGCCGCGCGCGCCCCCGCGCCCCGCGCCCGCGCGCCCGCGCGCGGGATGGATTTCGTCGCTCTTATGCGTGTTTCACCAACGAAGTCCATCCCGCGCCCCCGGTACGCACCCGGAAGACCAAGATTTCCCGGCGGCGCGCGAGCGACCGCGTACCGTTCACGTATGACTGAGAACCCGATCACTGACGCTCTCGTCCTCATCACCGGCGCCGCCCGCGGCATGGGCGAGCTGTACGCCCGCCGCGCCGTCGCCGCGCGCGCCCGCGCGGTCGCGCTGTGGGACATCGATGCGGATGCCGTCGCCGCTGTCGCCGCTGAGCTCTCGCGCTCAGGGGTCGATGTGCGCGGATATCGCGTCGACGTGTCGCAGCGCGAGGAGATCGCCGCGGGCATCGAACGCGTGCGTGCGGACTTCGGCACCCCGGATGTCGTCATCAACAACGCCGGCATCGTGCGGGGAGCCCCGTTCTGGGAGCACGACCCGGTGCGCGACATCGAGGCGACCATGCGCATCAACACGCTCGCGGCGATGTGGCTCACCCGCGAGGTGCTGCCCGACATGATCGCCGACGCATCGCGCCCGAAGCGCATCCTGAACATCGCGTCGGCCGCCGGAACCCTGGCCAACCCGAACATGAGCGTGTACGCGGCATCCAAGTGGGCGATGATCGGCTGGAGCGAATCGGTTCGACTGGAACTCGACGGGTACGGCCACCGGCACATCAAGGTGACGACGTTCTGTCCGAGCTATATCTCCACCGGGATGTTCGAGGGGGCGCGCGGTCCGCTCATGACGCCGATCATGACACCGCGCAAGGCGACATCGGCGGCTTGGAACGGGATGCTGCGCGGAACGCCGATGGTGCTGCGCCCGTGGACCGTCAAGCTGTCGATGGCGCTGCGCGGCGTGCTGCCGACGAAGACCTGGGACTACCTCGCGCGCCACGTGTTCAAGGTCTACTCGTCGATGGATGAGTTCACAGGACGCACCGGCAAGTAAAGTTGCATCCCTGAGACCCACGAGGGGGGACGCATGTCGGTTGGTCTGCTCGCCGTCGTCGACGACATCCTGAGCGCGGCGCTGAAGGCATCCGCGAAGTCGGCCGGCGTCGTCATCGACGACGCCGCAGTGACCCCGCAGTACGTGCAGGGCATCACGCCGGCGCGCGAGCTGCCTGTGGTCATGAAGATCACGCTCGGCTCGCTCGCGAACAAGTTCGTGATCATCATCCCGATCGCCCTGCTGCTGACCGCGTTCGCGCCGTGGGTGCTGCCGTTCTTCCTCATCATCGGCGGAACCTATCTGTGCTTCGAGGGCGCGGAGAAGGTGCTCGAGTGGTTCGGATTCCATCACGACCACGAGGGCGAAGGCGCCCGCAACGAGAACAAGCTCGTGTGGGGAGCCATCCGCACCGACCTGATCCTCTCGACCGAGATCATGCTCATCTCCTTGTCGAACCTCGACGCGGGGCTGGGCATCTGGATGACGCTCGCCATCCTGGCGATCATCGCGCTGCTGATGACAGGCGTCGTCTACGGCGCCGTCGCCCTGCTGGTGAAGATCGACGACATCGGGCTGAAGATGGCGAAGAACTCCTCGGCGCGCGTGCGGCACACGGGTGCGCGGATCGTGCGGTCGATGCCCGCGGTGTTCCGTGTGATCAGTGTGGTCGGAACCGTGGCGATGCTGTGGGTCGGCGGCCACCTGCTGCTGGCGAACCTCGGTGAGGTCGGGCTCGTCTTCTTCAGCGACATGCTGCACGGCATCCACGGATTCCTGGAGCCGGCGGGCGCCGTGATCGCCTGGGTCGGCGAGACCTTCGTCTCCGCCGTCTGCGGGCTCATCGTCGGACTGGTCGTCGTCGGCGTGGTGCTGCTGATCGGGCGGATGCTGGGCAAGAAGCCGACGTTCAGCGAAGGCGGCGAGGCTCCGGTGAAGACGCACGCGTAACGGCGTCGCGGAAGTCTCCGAAGCGCGTCCATTCCAGTCGCACGCGCACGATCACGACGGTCCCGCTGCGCACCGACGCCTCGAACTCGGGGAAGAACCGCACGTACTCCGCTGCGTATCGCGCGGCATCCGATCCGTCGAGCACATCGGCTCGGCCCTCGGCCTGCAGCGTCGTGCCGTCTGCCCCTCCGATGACGACGGCGAGGCGGGGGTCGCGCCCAAGGTTCGCGATCTTGCGCGAGTCGGGTTTCGCGTCGAACACCAGTTCGCCGGCATCCGTCACCGCGATCGGAAGGTACGCCGCCTGCGGCCGCCCATCCTCACCCAGGGTCGAGACCACCCCGTCTCGCTGGGCCCGGATGTACTCGACCATCTCGTCGCGGTTCATTCGGACAGAATAGCGATGGTTCCGACGATGGAACACGCGCGGGGCCGCGACGGTTGAGCCTGTCATGGCGCTGCGGCTGACAGACATCGACGTGATCGTGTTCGACGTTCTCGGGACGCTCGTCGACGAACCCGCCGGAGTTCGCTCGGCGATGCGCGAGGCGCTCCCGACGGCGGATGCGGCGACGATCAGCGCGTTCACCGCGCAGTGGCAGCGTCACATCGCGCAACGGCAGGAGCGCATCGCTGAAGGCCGGCAGCCCTACGTCGATTCGGAGATCCTCGACGCCGAGGCCGCAGGAGTCGTGCTCGACCTCGCCGCGCGCGAAGGCCTGCCTGTCGATGCCGACGCCGGTCCGCGCCTGGCATCGGCATCGCGGCGTCTCACGCCGTGGCCCGACTCGGTCGCCGAGCTCGCGCGCGCGGGGGCCCGCTTCCCGGTGCTCGCCCTGTCGAACGCCGCCCCGACGACGCTCCTTCATCTGGCTGCCGACAGCGGCCTTCAGTGGCACTCCACGGTGAGCGCTGATGATGTCTCCGCCTACAAGCCTGCCCCCGCGCTCTACCGGCGCGCGATCGAGGTCGCCGATCGCCCGGCCGAACGCATCCTCATGGTCGCCGCCCACTCGTGGGATCTGCGCGGCGCCGCGGATGCCGGCATGCGCACGTGCTACGTCGATCGTCCTGTCGGAGACCCGCCGGCGACGGAGGACCGCTTCGACCTGTCGGTCTCGGGCCTGGCTGCGATCAGGTAATCTTCGGACGAACATGTACGTGCTCCGGGATCGGTGAAACTCCGAACCGGCGGTGATAGTCCGCGACTCGCGGCCCCTCCGGGCGGCGATTGAACCGGTGGAATTCCGGTACCGACAGTCACAGTCTGGATGGGAGAAGCACAGGGGGAACGGTGGACGTCCTGCGATGGCTGGTCGATCTCTTCAATTCGCAGTGGATACTGCCGGGCGGGCAGACGCTCCTCATCCGTGAGGTCGTCGGCAACGTCTTCGGCCTCGCCAGCGCGCTCGGCGGCATGCGTCGCAAGATCTGGGCGTGGCCGGTGGGCATCGTCGGCAATCTGCTGCTGCTGACGGTGTTCCTGGGTGCCATCCTCAACCCCGATCACTCCTTGCCGAACCTGCTCGGCCAGGCCGGCCGGCAGGTGATGTTCATCTCGGTGGCGATCTACGGGTGGATCCGCTGGCGGCGGGCGGCATCCGACGCCGGTCAGGTGACTCCGCGCTGGGCGCCGAACGGCGCTCGCATCGGCCTCGTCCTCGCTCTCGTCGTCGGCACGATCGCGCTCACTCCCCTGTTCCGCGTGCTCGGTTCGTACGAACCCGTATGGGCGGATGCGTGGACGTTCGTCGGTTCGCTGCTGGCCACGTACGGCATGGCCAAGGGGTGGACCGAGTTCTGGCTCATCTGGATCGCCGTCGACGTCGTCGGCGTACCGCTGCTGTTCAGCGCCGGTTACTACGCGACGGGGCTCATGTACGTGTTCTACGGCGTCTTCACCGCGATCGGGTTCGTCGTGTGGTGGCGGGCGCAGGCCAACGCCAAGCCGCATATCGATACGATCATGCCCGACCCGCGCATAGGCGGCACGGGTCAGAATAGGGAGTGATGTTCGACAGTCCGCTCTCCGCTTCCGCCTACGAGGTGCTCGGCGTCGAACCGACCGCCACGGCCGACGAGATCAAGCGTGCGTTCCGCCTGCGCCTGCGCCAGACGCATCCGGATGCCGGTGGTGATGCGGCAGCGTTCATCCAGGTTCAGCGGGCGTGGGGGCTGATCGGCACCCCGGAGGGGCGTGCGTCGTACGATCGCGGGCACGGGTTCCGCAACGCATCCGCCACCGCCGACGATGCGCCGGACTGGGGCGGCTGGCGAGCGCCGGCGCCGCGCACCGACACGCGCCCGAAGGCGCGTGCGTACGGGCACCCTGGCGGATGGCGTCGCGAGCGCTATCTCGCGCTGATCCGCGAATGGGCAGGGCACGGCGTGGAGCTTTCCGACCCGTACGACCCGGCGCTGGTGCGCTCGGCACCGCTCGAGATCCGTCGCCTGCTGGCGGATGCTCTCGCCGAGGAGGCGACCGCGGGCACGGTCTCCGAGCTGGGCATGGGATTCACCGTCTGGCACGATGTCGCCACGAGCGCCGAGCCCGCTGACAAGCTCGATCACGTGGTGCTCAGCCCTTCGGGGCTCTACGGCGTGATGTCTGAAGACTTCGCCGAGGTCGTGCGTTTCCGCCGCGGCGAGATCATCGGGAGCGGCATCGACGGGCGCGCTCCCGTCGCCACGCTGCTCGCACGCATGCGGGTCATCGCCCGCGCCGCGAAGGTGCGCTTCGGCGGGGCGATCATCGTCCTGCCCGACGACGACCTCGATCAGGCGGTCACCCCGCTCGGCAAGGTGCGCGGCACACCGGTCGTGGTCGTCCGCCGCAGCGCGCTGAGCATGGTGCTGCGGCAGGGCGTGCCCGGTGCGCGCGACATCGGCGGCAACGAACTTTTCGACGTGCGCACCCGGTTGCAGCAGACGATCCGGTTCGTCTGAGACGCGCGTCGCGCTGCTGTTCTCTGGTCGCGCTGCTGTTTCCTGCGTCGCGCTGCTGTTCTCTGGTGACGCTGCTGAAACTTCTGCAGCGTCGACAGGAAACAGCAGCGCGAATCGTTCCGCTGCGCGTCGCGTCGTCGAGCAGCAATCACCTCAGACGACGGCGTCGGTGCGGATGCCGAGCAGACTGCCCTCGCCGGCATCCGATGGCAGCGGAAAGAAGCCGAGCCTCTTGTAGAACGCGACGGCGCCGGTGTTGCTCGGCGATACGCCCAGATGCACTCCAGGAACGCCGCGCTCGCGCAGCGCCGTCAGCAGCGTGCGCATGAGACGGCGCCCCATCCCCTGCCCCTGCAGCTCCGGCAGCAGATCGATGTGCAGGTGCGCCGGGTACTCGTCGAGCTCTTCGATGATCATCCGGTCGGGGTCGAGACCGATCTCGATCATGGGCGAGAGCCCGGCGCCACCGTGCTTCGCGGCGAAGGCAGGCACCCAGTCGCTGCGGTACCGCTCCACGAACCCGCGCGTGTCTGCGGCGCAGACGATGTATCCCGACGCCCGCTCCCCCGTATCCACCACGAAGCACGTCTCGGGCTCGAGGTCGACGTACGGCAGAGCGAAGATGTCGGCCAGCAGCTCGTCACTGCCGTGCATTCCCGTCGCATCCTGACCGCCGTCGCCCGTCTTCAGACAGATCTCGGCGACATCGGCGCGGTCGGACTCGCGGTACGGACGAATGAGCGACATCGCCTCATCCTGACACGGACTACCATTTCAGACATGACCAATCCTGACCCGATCGATGACGTGCCCATCGGCGGCGAGCTCATCCGGCTCGGTCAGTTCCTGAAGTTCGCGGGTCTCCTCGATTCCGGCGGCGACGCCAAAGAGATGATCATCGACGGATACGTCGAGGTGAACGGCGAGGTCGACCGACGTCGCGGGCGTCAACTGCGCGACGGTGATCTCGTGACCGTCGAAGGGCGCACTGTTCGCGTGCGGCCCTGATCAGCCCCGCGCTCGAGCCCGACTGGGTACGGTTGCCCTGTGGACGCCACCGACCAGTTGCCCGACCGCCCCGCACCTGACAACCCGCAGGGCAAGCTCGTACTGCTGCGCCACGGCGAGACGGAGTGGTCGAAGAGCGGAAGGCACACCGGCCGCACCGACGTTCCACTGAGTCCGCACGGCGAGCAGCTCGCGCGCGCCGCCGGTGAACTGGTGCGCGAGTACGACTTCGGGCTCGTGCTCAGTTCGCCGCTGCAGCGAGCGCGCCGCACGGCCGCGCTGGCAGGACTCGACGCCGAGGTCGATCCGCTCCTGATCGAGTGGGACTACGGCGGATACGAAGGGCGAACCACCAAAGAGATCCGCGCCGAGCTCGGTTACAACTGGTCGGCGTTCACGCACGGTGTGATCCGTGGCGAGACTCCGGGCGAGACGGTCGAAGAGGTCGCGGCCAGGGCATCGCGCGTGCTCACCAGAGTGCTGCCGGCGATGACCACCGGCGACGTCGCCCTCATCGCCCACGGGCACTATCTGCGCATACTCGCCGCCGTCTTCCTGCGCCAGGCGCCGAGGTTCGCGGCATCCATGACCTTCGGCGCAGGGTCCGTCTCGGTGCTCGGCTACGATCGCGAGCAGCCGGCGCTCCTCGCCTGGAACCACGGACCGGCGCTGCCTCTCGAACCGCCGAAGTCCTGACTCGATGGGGGTGATTCACGGCCTCGTGCGCGACCGCACGGTGCGCGGTACGACGGCCACCATCACCACCATCGCGACGAGCTCGACGAGGGTCTGCGCGACGACGACGAGCGGCGTCAGCGCGAACGATGCCGGTAGCGCCAGCGCGAGCGGAAGCACGACCAGCGAGTTGCGCGTGACCCCGCTGAACACGACGGCGCGGCGCGCCGGCGCATCCAGTCGTGCCGCCCGCGCGAGAAGCGCAGCGAGCGGACCCATGATCACGATGAAGGCGATGAAGACCGGGACCGCGACCAGGAGCGGGCCGAGCGAGCCGCTGACGCCGAACACCTGTGATCCGACCACCACAGCGAGCGTCAGCATCATCAACGGAACCATCGCCGCGTGCATGGTGCGCTCGATCGCCCTCCCCGCTCGATGTCTCTTCGCGATCACCTGTGTCGCCGCGGCGAGCGCGAGCGGCAGCGCGATCAGCAGGATGAACGCCAGGGCGAAGGGGCGCGCATCGAACGCACCGACGACATCCGCGCCCGCCATCAGCCAGAGGTAGAGCGGCAGCAGAACGATCTGCATGAGCATGAGCAGCGGGGTGGCGGCGAGCAGCCGCTCGCGCGAGCCAACGGCGAGCCCGGTGAAGACGATGACGTAGTCGACGCATGGCGTCAGCAGCACGAGGAGCACTCCGACGAGCACCGCGCGGTCGGCGATGAAGAATCGGCTGAGTCCGAAAACGATCATCGGCGCCACGATGAAGTTGAGGACCACGACGATTCCGAGGAATCGCCAGTCGGTGAACGCGTGCCCGATCGACGCGAACGGCACGCCGAGGAAGGTCGCGTAGAGGACCGCGGCGAGAACAGGGGTGATGGCCGTCTCGAGAGGTCCCGCGACTGCGGGCATGAGCATCCCGACGACGGCGCCGAGGGCGATGGCCGCGAGGTAGAGAGGCACCTGGCGCCTTTCCGCCCACTCGATCACCGCTCCCATGCTCACGATCCTGTCATCGGTTGTTGTGATCGGGAGCGCGGACGCCGGATACCGTCGAAGTCGACGAAGCGAAGTCGACGAGGCGAAGGAGCCGTGATGAACGGGGAAGCCGGGTCGGAAGGGTCGAAGTTCATGGCCATGCTGCGACGGATCGGGTCGGCGCTCGTGAACGAGTTCACGGGTCAGCCGGCGCCTCGTCCGACGCCGAGCAAGAAGGAGTTCGCAGAGGGATCGCGTGCGGAGGGCAAGATCGAATCCGCGATCGAAGACACCGGCGGCGAGATCCAGGGCGCTGACTACCTGAACATCAGCATCGCCGTTCCCGGTGGCGACATGCTTCACAGACAGGTGGTGAGTCCGCTCTCCTCCCCGGGCAGCGGCCGTCGTCTCGTCGGATATCACGTGCCGGTGCGCCACACCACTTTCGATCCTGACTTCGCGAACGACGTGCTCGTGGTGCGGTGGCCCGCTGAGGTCGAGGAGGCGCTGGCGCCGTTTCGGCCTACCGGTCCCGGGGCGATGCGAGCGCGGGCATGGAACGTCCTCGCGGGGTTCGGGCAGCTCCTCGTGATCCTGGGAATCCCCGTGAGCTTCGCCGGTCTCCTCGATCTGATCTTCAGCCTCTTCGGCGCACTGATGTTCTCCGACGTGATCCCGGGGTACTGGCCAGGGCTCGTGCTGCTCACGGGTCTCGCCGCGCTCGTCCTGGGCGGATGCTGCGCGATTCTCGGAGATTCCCGCGTCGCCGCATTCGAACGACGGCGGGAGCAGAAGGCGAACCCGTGAACAGGGCGCCGAGGAAGCCGAGGACCGCTTCCTCTCACCCCGAATGAATGAGACCTGTCGTCTGCATGGCAAAGGGGAGTCCAGAATACGGACGTTGGGGATACGAGAAGGCGGGCCAATGATCGATGACACGACGACGACGCAGAGGGTGACCGTCTCGCGGCGCACAGTCATGCGAGCAGCAGCCTGGTCCGTGCCGGTGATTGCCGTGGCCGCTGCCGTCCCGTTGGCATCGGCGAGCATTGAGATGGTGTGCCCGGAGACACCCCCGGGATCGGAGTGGGAGACGGCGTTGGAGTTCGGCACGCTCTCCGCAGCCGGGTACACGGGGTGGCTGAACGACGCATTGTTCGTGTCGGACAAGGACGCGACGCTGTATGCGACCGGCACGATCTTTCGCACGCAGACCACTTTCGAGGCCGTCGCCGGAACGACCTACGACTTCACGCTCGAGAGCGGCGGGGTGTGGGCCAGCGCGGGAGGACGGCCCACCGCGCAGCAGGACTACATTCACGGTGGCCAGAACGTGACGATCTCGATGGGCGGTGTGCAAGCGCTGCAACTGTCCACCCGACCGGATGCGTCGGGGCTCCCGGGAACGCAGATCCCGATGAGCAACAATCAGGTGATCTTCAACCCGTTCGCGTTCTCCTACGCTGCTACGGCGACCGGACCGGTCACGATCGTGTTCAGGTACATACTGGCGGGCGTGTCCCAGACGGCCGGTCACCAGGGCAACGACCGGATCGACATTCAGAACCTCACCATCACCTGCGTCTGAGACGTGGATCGTTGCGACATCCCGGCTCACCCGAAATGGATTGCGGAGCGTCCCTGGGGGTGCCGAAGCGCACATAGCGTGAACCGCCGGGCATCAGTACGCTGGGATCGTTCGCTGGCGCCCGCCTGTACAAGGCGACGAACGTCGGCGCGTGGGCTGCGATGAGCATTGCGGGTCTGCCACCAGGGTTCGCCATCCGTTCGATTCAGGCAGTGCAACGGGGAACGTACGTGACTCTTGTCGATGGAACGGTGTGGGAGCAGGGAGTGGCCGGGAGTTGGTATGACACCGGGTTGAGCGGTGTCGATGTTGCGGACATCCCGATCTCCGGCCATTTTTCTTCCTCCTCGGGATGGGGCGGCGCCTTGATGCTCTTGCCCGATGGGTCCCTCTACGCGGTTCGCACGTGGGGTGGGAGCCTGTCGCTGGGTGGTGCTATCGATGGCCCTGCGGGGGGCACGGTCGTCGAGATCGGCGGCAACAACGGCTACTTCGCCGTGGAGATGTCTGACGGCACCCTCTGGGTGACGTTCTACAACGGCACGGCAACGCCCGTCTGGAAGCCGGTCACGGGTCTTCCCCCGGGTGTCACGGTGAAGGAGTGGACGAGCAGCGCCCAGGGAACGATCTCGGTCATCGGCACGGACGGCAAGCTCTACGGTGGCTTCGCTCCTGGCCAGCCCTCTCCCACGCTGTCTCCCGCCAGGGCAGCGGACGCCGCGTGGATCGAGCCGGCACAGTCGTTCTCCAGCTACCACGGCGTCTCGGGCTGGGAGTCGTCCCTCGGCCTCATCGATGCGAACGGCAACCTGTTCAACATCACGAGCGCTGCCTCCCAGAGCGTCGACCTCAGTGGAGTGCTGGCGGGAACGCTGATCGGCGCCGAGGTCTACGCGGCTCCTCAGACGGGCGGCGCGGCGAACTTCTACGTCGTCAGAGACGGTCGCGTCTATCGGGCCCCGGCGAGCACGGCAACGGGCTTCATCGACATCACCCCGCCGCAAACGCTACTGGGTGGAGCGACGATCGTCAGCGCTCACAACGGTGTCGGCAATGGCGGCGTGCAGTCGTACGCGATCGACTCGAACGGCAGGGTCTGGTGGAGCGGCAGCACTGGCGGCACCCCGAATTGGCAGGAGGCCAACGTGCCCGTGACCTACACCGCTGCCGGCATCATTCAGAACAACAACGCCGTCTACGTTCTCGAAGCTCAGACCGTCTGCGCGTAGCCTCTGCGGTCACGTCACCGCCTGTTCACTCGTCGTTCGGTTCCGAGTACGGCGGTCTCGTAATTGCTGGACACCTCGGAGAGTTCGAATACTGGTGTTCTCGGAATCCCGGGAGCGCCCAGAACTCCTCCGAAAGGCTCCCCCATGCGCCGCTATACCCTCCCCGCGGTGGGCATGCTCAGCATCGCCGCCCTCGCCCTCACCGGCTGCCAGTCCTCTGACGCAGCCGCCGAAGCATCCGATGCTCCGATCACCATCGCGACGCTCCCCGCATCCGACGACCCGACCCAGGCCAACCCCATCGAGGCGCTCGCCGAACTGCTCGAGGCCGAGACCGGGCGCACCGTCGAGATCACCGATGTTCCCGACTACCTGAGCGTGGTCGAGGCGATCCGCAACGACCACGTCGACATCGGCATCATGAGCGGATTCCCCTCCGCGCTCGCCGTCAACACCGGCGAGGTCGACGCCCTCCTGGCATGGAAGGGATCCGACGAGCCCGTGTCCACCTGCGTGGTGCTCGAGGACTCCCCCATCCAGACGCTCGACGATTTCGAGGGCAAGACGGTGGCGTTCGCCGACCAGGCATCCAGCTCGGGCTACTTCATGCCCGTCTACATGCTGCACGAGGCGGGCCTCGAGCAGGGGGTCGACTACGAGGCGATCTTCGCCGGCGGGCACGAGGGCAGTTTCGCGGCCCTCGCCCAGGGCCAGGTCGACGGCGCCTGCACCGCCAACATGCTCACCGAGCTCGGCGCCCCGATGTTCCCCTTCGCCGATGGCGAGTGGCGCGGGGTCGGCCAGAGCCCGGCGATGGACGTCATGGGCACGGTGCTCTCGCGCCAGTCGCTGGATGACCAGACGCGCACCCTGCTCGAGGAGGCGCTGCCGAAGGTCTTCTCCGAGGAGAACGCCGAGGCGCTGTCGGCCTACAGCTCGTTCATCGGGCTCGAGGTCGAGATCGCGCCCGACCCGAGCATCTTCACGTCGTTCGCCGACATCGCCGCCGTCGCCGGCGTGAAGCTCGAAGATCTCGAATGAGCACGCCTGTGACGTCGGCGCGCAGGGCGGATGCTGCGGCATCCGCCCCCGTCCCGGTGACAACCGCGGAGTTGCGCCAGGCGCTGCCGCAGGTCACGGTGCGCGACCTCCGCGTCGCGTACGACAGGCAGCAGGAGCACCCGGTGCTCGACGGCGTCGATCTCGACCTGCGCTCCGGCGAGATGGTGGCGCTTCTGGGGGCATCCGGTTCGGGCAAGTCGACGCTCATGAAGAGTCTCACCGGATTCGCTCCGATCTCGAGCGGGAGCGTGCGGGTCGCCGGTCATGACGTGACCAACCTCGCCCGCGGAGAGCTGCGCACTCTGCGCTCCGAAGTCGGGCAGGTGTTCCAGCAGTTCAATCTGATCCCGCGACTGAGCGTGCTCACCAACGTGCTCACCGGCGGCCTGCATGGCGCCGGTGCCATCAACATCGCCGGCGGCTTCTCGTCCGCCGACCGGCGGCGCGCGCTCGAGTTGCTCGACCGGGTCGGCATCGGGCACAAGGCGAAGGATGCCGCCCGCTCGCTCAGCGGCGGGCAGCAGCAACGGGTGGCGATCGCGCGGGCGCTGATGCAGCGGCCGCGCGTGATCCTCGCCGACGAACCGGTCGCATCGCTCGACCCGAAGCTCGCCGATTCGGTGCTCGCACTACTGCGCGAGATCGCTCACGACGACGGCATCCCTGTGCTGGTGAGCCTGCACGTGCTTCCGCTGGCGCTCGCGCACAGCGACCGGATCGTGGGGCTCCGTCACGGCGAGATGATCGTGTCGGCGGCGACGACGGAGCTCGATGCGGCTGCCCTGGCACCGCTCTACGACGACGAGGAGCGCGATGATGACGATCACTGATCCCCGCCCCAAGCGCGAGCAGCAGGCGCTGCCGGTCGCTGAGCGGGCGCGCCTGGAGCGCGCGTTCTCGATTCCGCGTGCCCGGTTCCTCGTCGGTGTTCCGATCGCGATCATCATCATGCTGTGGTCGGCGGGCGGAGTCGGCTTCGACTTCGTGAAGCTCGGCGAGGGCGCGGTGAACATGGGAGAGTTCGTCTCGCGGCTGTTCCCTCCGGACTTCTCGAAGTTCGGCACGATCGTCGCACTGCTCATCGAGACCCTGCAGATGGCGATCATCGGCACGCTGCTGGGCGCCGTGCTGTCACTGTTCATCGCCTTCGCCGCCGCGTCGAACATCTCACCGAAGTGGCTGTACTACCCGGCCCGGTGGCTGATGAACATCATCCGCTCGGTGCCCGACCTGGTCTTCGCGCTGATGTTCGTCTCGGCGGTCGGACTCGGGCCGTTCGCCGGCATCCTCGCCATGACACTGGGGTCCATCGGATCGATCGGCAAGATCTTCGCCGAGTCGATGGAGTCGGTCGATCGCGGACCCATCGTCGCGATGCAGGCCGTCGGGGCGTCGAAGCGACAGGTCATCCAGTACGGCGTGCTGCCGCAGTCGGCACCACTGCTCGTCTCGTACACGCTGCTGCTGTTCGAAGGGAACGTGCGCGGCGCGACCATTCTCGGTCTCGTCGGTGCTGGTGGGATCGGCCTCGAGCTGACCACCGCGATGCGCATGTACGACTACGGACACCTCAGCGCCATCATCATCTGCATCATCGTGCTCGTCACGGCTCTCGACCAGGGCAGCGCGCTCATCCGAAGGAGAATCACATGACCACCATCGACATCGAGCTCAGCACCCCGGTGAACCTGCGCGATCTCGGCGGCATCCGGGTCGCGGGGGGCACGGTGCACGAGGGCATCGCGATCCGCACCGACGATCTCGCCTACGTCCCGCGCGAGACCGCCGACGAACTGGTCGCCGCCGGGCTCGGCGCGATCATCGACCTGCGCTCCCCGGCGGAGGTCGCCGCCACCGGTCGTGGACTGCTCGCCGACTACACGGTCGCATACCACCACCTGCCGCTCATCGCCGATGTGGGGGCGGCGACGGAGCGGGCGACCGGGTTCAGCCACGAATCGATGGGTGCCATGTATCTCGACATCGTCGAGCAGGCGGCACCGCGACTGGTGACGGCACTGAACGTCATCGCGCATGCGGAAGGAGCGACGGCGTTCCACTGCGCGGCGGGGCGCGACCGCACCGGCGTGCTCGCCGCCATGCTGCTGCTGGTGCTCGGCGCTGACGACGACGACATCGTCGCCGACTATGCGCGCACCGGCGCGAACATGCCCGCGATCATCGCCCGCACGCGTCCGGCGATGGCCGCGATGTGGCAGGCACTCGGCTTCGACGTCGACGCTCCGCAGACGGATGCGCTGCTCGCGGGCCCGATGGACGTCTCGATGCGCATCCTGCTCGACACGCTGCGCGAGCGCCACGGCGACCCGCTGACGCCGCTGCGCGAAGCAGGACTGAGCGATGACACGATCGCGCGGCTGCGGGAGCGGGCGATCGCCGTATGACGACGGTGAGCGCACCGGATGCCGGGGCTGCGACTCGTCGTCGCCCCGGCCGTCCGCGCGACGAGGAGATCGACGGGCAGATCGTCGAGGCCACTCTCGCGCTGATCGATGCGGAGCACGATGTCACGGTGTCGCGCATCGTCGCGCGCAGCGGCGTCAGCCGGGCGGCGCTCTACCGGCGCTGGCCCTCGCTGACCGATCTCATCGCCGTGGCGCTCGATGTCGGCCGCGAGGTTCCGCCGCCGGTGCAGATGGACGGCGACCTGCGCGAATCGCTGCTGACCTCGATGTTCAGCGGCGGTTCGTTCAGCACGAGCAGCTACTCGGAGGCGCGCTTCCGCCACCGCATCCGACTGGTCATGTCGGATCGCACGCTGCAGAAGACGTACTGGTCGTCGCACGTCGCGCGGCGGCGCGCTCCGATCGAGACCGCGCTGCGAGAGGGCATCGAGCGAGGCATCCTTCGCGACGATCTCGATGTCGAAGCGTGCTTCGACGCGATCGCCGGCGTCGCGTACTACCAGATGGTCGTGCGCGGGGACCCGATCAGCGACCCCGCCACAGCGGCGCGCATCGGATCGGCCTTCGACGTGGTCTGGCGCGGGATGCTCGCGTAAGCGGCATCGCGTGCGGGAGCACCCCTCGCCGAAGGCGATAATACGTGGATGCCTGAATTGATACGCACCGAACGACTCTTGCTGCGGCGATGGCGGGAGGACGACCGCGAACCGTTCGCGGAGATGAATTCGGATGCGCGGGTGATGGAGCACTTCCCCGCACCGCTCGATCGGGCGGCCAGCGATGCGCTCGCAGACCGCGCAGACGGTCACATCGCCGAGCACGGCTGGGGACTGTGGGCGCTCGAGGGCGCAGCCGGCGAGGATCGCGGCCGCTTCGCGGGCTTCACCGGCCTTGCCGTTCCGTCATGGGAGGCGACCTTCATGCCGTGCGTGGAGATCGGATGGCGTCTGCCGCACTGGGCCTGGGGCCGTGGCTATGCATCCGAGGCCGCGCGCGCAGCGCTGCGCGTCGCCTTCGTCGATGTCGGACTCGATGAGGTCGTCTCGTTCACGGCCCTGCCGAACGAACGGTCCCAGGCGGTCATGCGCCGCATCGGCATGACCCGCGACATCGAGGGCGACTTCGAGCATCCGCGCGTTCCCGCCGGCCACCGGCTGCAGCCCAGCGTGCTCTACCGGTTGACGTCTCGACAGTGGGAGCAGACGAACGCGTGATCGCCGCGCGCCAGCCAGTGGGACTCCGACTATGCGAGGACGATCTGGCGGTTAAACGGTAACGAGCCGTTGAAGGTGATCGGCACCGCCTCGGCATTCCCGAAGTCGGCGCTGTCGCTCGCCTGGAGGTGCACGTGCGGCTCAGTACTGTTGCCCGAGTTGCCGCATCGGGCGAGCAGATCGCCGACTCGAACTCGCTGCCCGGCGCGCACCTGCACACTGTTCTGCTGCAGATGGCACAGGGCGACGACGTTCCCTCGACTCTCGATCAGCACGTGGTTGCCGGCAAGCCCCGGCCACCCGGCGGAGGCTCTTCGCCGCTGGGTGGCCGCATAGCCGAGCGAGGAGAGGCCCCGGTAGGCGGGGTGGTCGATCTCGCTCCCCCGCACGGCCAGGACAACGCCATCGATAGGCGCTCGGATGTCGCGGCCGAAGCCCGGAAACCTCTCGGGCGGCTCCGTCGTCACGAGTGAGCGCAGCCTGATCCGCGCAGACCGCCCGTTCTCGGTGATGGGAACGAAGTCGATCGCGTGCGACGAGGCGAACAGCCTGGTGCCGTGGCTCGGCACACGGTTCGCCGGACTGTTCTGCACGAGCCACCGCCCCGTGAACGGATAGGCGATGTCGATCGAATCGCTCATCCCGTCGCCTCCCTCTGCCGCCGCGGAACCTGCAGAGCTGCTAGTTGAAGTCCCCGCCCGGGGCCATGTCCGCGAAGCGGGAGTAGTGCCCCTGGAACGCCAGGTTGATCGTCGCGGTCGGGCCGTTGCGGTGCTTGGCGACGATGAGGTCTGCCTCGCCGGGGCGCACGTCTTTGTCGTAGACCGAGTCGCGGTGCAGCAGGATCACCATGTCGGCGTCCTGCTCGATCGAGCCCGACTCGCGCAGGTCGCTGATCTGCGGCTTCTTGTCGGTGCGCTGCTCAGAACCACGGTTCAACTGCGACAGTGCGATGACCGGCACCTGCAACTCTTTCGCGAGCAGCTTCAGTGCACGCGAGAACTCCGACACCTCTTGCTGTCGCGACTCGACGCGCTTGCCGCTCGTCATCAGCTGCAGGTAGTCGATGACGACCAGGCGAAGGCCCTCGCGCTGCTTCAGGCGACGGCACTTCGCGCGGATCTCGACCAGCGTCATGTTGGGGCTGTCGTCGATGAAGAGGGGTGCGTCGTTGATACGGCCGCGGGTCGCCGCGACCGTCGTCCAGTCGCGGGGGTCGAGTGATCCCTTGCGCATGTGCTGCAGCGGGATCGCGCCCTCAGCGCTGAGCAGACGCATCGCGATCTCGCTCTTGCCCATCTCGAGGGAGAAGAAGACTGCGGGCTGCTTGTGGCCGATCGCCGCGGCCCGAGCGAAATCGAGCGCGAGGGTCGACTTTCCGACAGCAGGCCTCGCCGCCACGACGATCATCTGACCGCCGTGCAGGCCGTTCGTCAGCTCATCGAGCTCTTTGAACCCGGTCGGCACACCGGTCATCGATCCGTCACGGCCACTGGCCGCCTCGATCTCTTCCATCGCCGCATCGACCGCGACCGTCAGCGGAACATAGTCTTCCGCCGTCTGCGTGCCGGAGACGGCGTAGATCTCGGCCTGCGCGTTGTTGACGAGATCGGTCGCGTCGCCCTGGCCCTCGTAGCCGATCTGCACGATGCGCGTACCGGCATCGACGAGGCGGCGCAGGATCGCGCGCTCGGAGACGATGCCCGCGTAATAGCCGGCGTTCGCTGCAGTCGGCACGATCGAGGTGAGCGTGTGCAGGTAGTCGGCGCCGCCGGCGCGGCCGAGCTCGCCGGTCTTGATGAGCTCATCGGTGACCGCGACGACGTCGGTCGGCTCACCGTGCGAGTAGAGCGAGAGGATCGCCTCGAAGATGAGCTCGTGCTTCGGGATGTAGAAATCGGCGCCCTTGAGCGTCTCGATCACATCGGCGACAGCATCCTTCGACAACAGCATCCCGCCCAGGGCGCTCTGTTCAGCGAGGAGGTCGTGCGGCGGCACGCGTTCGGGTTTGCGCTGCCCACCAAGACGTTCCTCCGAGATGTCGGCTATCGACACTGTGCTCCCTTCGGTGCGACTGGCGGGCGGACGGCTCAGATGCCAGCAGACCCCGAGCCCGGCGACAGTGGAGTGTTCCGCGGTGACTGCAAGCGAACCACGCACCACCGACATCTCGTCGCCCTCCCACGCTAAGAGCGGGGTTATCCCCATGCAAGACAGCCTGTGGATAACTTTGTGGAGAGTTTGCGGAGAACTTCGGAGTGTCTGTGCAGAACAGGTGTGGATAACCCTGTGCCGCACCATCGCTTCTGACTCTTTATTGACTCTTGACCTGGGCTTTCATTACTCCCCAACCTGTGGACGAGAATCCGCTTCAAGCACTGATTGAAGGTTGACTGATGCGTGTACCCATGTGTACAACCTGGGGAGAAGTCAAGCCCGAATTTTTTCGGGCGCGTCCGCTCAGGTCGACAGGAAGAATGCGCGGTCAGCGCTCAAAACGTCTCCTGACCGAGCCCCGAGACGAAAAGCGGAGAGCCTCCGATCCCGAAGGATCGGAGGCTCTCCGGAGGTTGCTGCAGCGCGATTACTTCGCTGCGACGACCTGAAGGGTGATGACGGCGACGACGTCTTCGTGCAGACGCACCGTCGCCTCGTGGTCACCGGTCGACTTGATCGGCGAGGTGATGGTCACCTTGCGCTTGTCGATCGCGCCGAGACCTGCCGTCGCGACAGCGTCGGCCACGTGCTCGGTCTTGACCGAGCCGAACAGGCGTCCGCCGTTGCCGGCCTTGACCGTCAGGCGGACCTTCTGGCCCTCGATCGCGTCCTTGAGTGCCACGGCCTCGTCGCGGTCGTGAATGGCGCGCGCCTTGCGGGCGGCCTGGATCGACTCGACCTGCTTGGCGCCACCACGGGTCCAGCCCGTGGCGAGCCCCTGAGGGATGAGGTAGTTGCGGGCGTACCCGCTCTTGACCTCGATGACGTCGCCGGCGCTTCCGAGCCCGGCAACTTCGTTCGTGAGAATCAGCTTTGCCATGTCAGCACCCCTTAGCGGCCAGCGCCGGCGTAGGGCAGGAGCGCCATTTCGCGCGCGTTCTTGATCGCCGTGGCGATCAGACGCTGCTCCTGCACCGAGACTCCGGTGATACGACGGGCGCGGATCTTGCCGCGCTCCGAGACGAACTTGCGAAGGGTTGCGACATCCTTGTAGTCAATGACGCCAACCCGGATCGACTTCGCGGGAGCGGTGGGCTTGCCACCCTTCCGCGGCTTGCGGCGGTCGCCGCTCGACTTTCCAGCCATGGTTCTTCCTTATGAATGAGCGGATGCCAAGGCATCCAGAAGTTGTTTAGAACGGGGTGTCGTCGCCGAAGCTGCCCGGAGTGCTCCAGGCGTCGGCGCTGGTCGAAGAACCGGGCGTGGACCACGGCTCCTCGGACACCTGCTGCTGCTGTTGCTGAGCCGGACGCTGTCCGCCCCCGCCACCGCCACCGCCGGAAGCGGCGCGCGTGACCTGAGCGGTCGCGTAACGCAACGACGGACCGATCTCGTCGACCTCGAGCTCGATGGACGTGCGGTTGTTGCCCTCACGGTCCTGGTAGGAGCGCTGACGAAGGCGACCCTGCGCGACAACACGCATGCCCTTGGTCAGTGAACCCGCCACGTGCTCAGCGAACTCGCGCCACACGGACGCACGGAGGAACAGCGCTTCGCCGTCCTTCCACTCGTTCGCCTGACGGTCGAAGGTCCGCGGCGTCGATGCGATGGTGAAGTTCGCCACCGGCAGCCCGTTCTGCGTGTAACGCAGCTCGGGGTCGGCCGTGAGGTTTCCCACCACGGTGATGACGGTT
>Ga0308157_10002850_pt1 | contig 26837 bp, 29 predicted proteins | sample PhyBR1_FD_201035 | JGI IMG/M metagenome (GOLD analysis project Ga0308157, IMG submission 201035) | Phyllosphere microbial communities from UC Gill Tract Community Farm, Albany, California, United States - DLSLB.R1 | ecosystem: Host-associated > Plants > Phyllosphere > Unclassified | place: USA...
CTCATTTATACGTTTTGTGTGCTCTTTAATTATTGAGTGTGCAAAGTTACGAAATTGTATAGCAATCCGAAAGGATAATATGCTGAAAATGTTATCGTTTGCACAAGATTTTTACAGTTTTACTTATAGCAAAAATCATTCCAAATTAAAATATGTCATTAAAAATGGCTGATTGCAGATAATGATTGATATTCATTTATTATTTATTGTAAAACGATAAAAATATTTTGATTTATAATAATTTTTAATTTATAATTGTACTGTAAATAATTAAATAAATATGACGCTTTTAGAAATTACATTACAAAGTCACCTGACAATTATTAAAGACCTTTACAAGTAAAATTTACTCATACTGTTAGCTGTTAAATGCGCACCGGCTCATCAGGAACTCTACTTAAAATCAAAAAATATAATCGCTTATATGGATACCATTACTCAAATTATTAGGAATTCAGCATATTCTTTAGTCATCTTTTGTATAATATCAATTGTCATACGTTTGATTTTTTCTATTGTTGATTATAAAAATGAATCAATTAGCTTTTCCGTTAAAAAGACCGGAGCGCCTACTGAAGAAATCATTAAGGAGATTCATTTTACAGCTATAGGAGTTGGAAAGGTTGAAATGAAGCCAACATTCATTCAGTCTGTCATATTAAGCGAGAATATTTACAGAGATGGTGGAGCAACCATGCTGTTCTATTTAATTTCAAGTTTTACTATACTTTGGTCAATAAAAGGAAAAGAAATTCACCTGGAAAATGTAACAGAAAAAAAAATAGCCAAGATATTATGGATTGGATTAGCTTTTTTCCTGGTGCCAAAAATTTTATTTGAAATTTTGCTGGATCAATATATTTCTAATCTCACGCATGGTATGTTTGAACATTATGACAGTTCGTCTTTTTTTGACAGCTGTATTTATATAGGGATTATACTTTTTAATGCTGCTTACGGTTTTATTGAATATGCTAAAAAGCTGAAACAAGATGTTGATTTAACCATTTAATTTTACATCTGGCATATGGCGATAATTGTTAATCTGGATGTAATGCTTGCCCGGCGTAAAATGTCGCTTACCGAACTAAGTGAACGGGTAGAAATTACGATGTCTAATTTATCAATACTGAAAACAGGCAAGGCAAAAGCGATTCGTTTCGAAACTTTAGAAGCAATTTGTGTGGCTTTGGATTGTCAGCCTGGTGATATTCTGGAATTTCGCACAGATTAACTCAGAGCCTGCAAAATGCAAGGGAATACGTGGAGCAATATAAGCGGGTTTGGTGTAGCCCGTTGGTAAAGCATGTATTTATTGTAATAGTAATAAACTGATGAAGTGAAAAGCCCGGAGCGAAGTATGAGTGAGGACTTGTAGGGATAAGCAGGGCAGGTGCTACCGAAATGCACAGAACTCCTTATTTTCAAATGTTGTTATCAATAAACCCTGAATGTTCTAAGGCTGGACAAGGTCAAATCAAATATGCAAGGGTTTGAGAGGCCATGGTTACAAAAAAGCCCTTTCAGTACAGACTGAAAGGGCTTAAGTATGCTATTGCTTTAAGCTTATTATGCTTTTTCAGCCAAAACTTTAGTTACCAGGTCAGCTGCTTCTTTTAAAGCAATTGCCGAGTAAACCTGAAGGCCAGACTCATCAATTAATTTTTTAGCTTCTTCGGCATTTGTACCTTGTAAACGGCAGATAATTGGCACAGGGATGTTTCCAATTTCTTTGTATGCATCGATAACACCTTGCGCAACACGGTCGCAGCGTACAATACCACCAAAAATGTTAATCAGGATTGCTTTAACGTTAGGGTCTTTCAAAATGATGTTGAAAGCAGCTTTAACAGTTTGTGCATTTGCAGTTCCGCCTACGTCCAGGAAGTTAGCAGGCTCGCCACCAGCTAATTTAATGATATCCATAGTAGCCATGGCTAAACCAGCACCGTTAACCATACAACCTACGTTACCATCCAGGTTAACAAAGTTCAGGTTACTTGCGCTTGCTTCAACTTCCATTGGGTCTTCTTCAGTAACATCGCGCATAGCTGCATAATCCGGGTGACGGAATAAACCGTTCTCATCCAGATTCACTTTAGCATCAACTGCAATTACTTTATCATCAGAAGTTTTCAATACCGGGTTAATTTCGAACATTGAAGAATCGGTAGCTTCGTAAGCTTTGTATAAAGCAGTCACGAATTTTACCATTTCTTTGAAAGCGTTACCGCTAACACCTAGGTTAAAGGCAATTTTACGTGCCTGGAAACCTTGTAAACCAACTTTAGGATCGATTTCTTCTTTGAAGATTAGGTGCGGTGTGTGCTCAGCAACTTCTTCGATGTCCATACCACCTTCGGTACTGTACATGATGATATTGCGGCCCTTTGCACGGTCTAACAATACAGAAATGTAGAATTCTTTTGTTTCAGAAGCACCTGGATAATAAACATCCTGAGCTACCAAAATTTTGTTCACTTTTTTACCTTCTGGTCCGGTTTGAGGAGTTATCAGTTGCATGCCGATGATATCGGTAGCACGTTGTTTAACTTCATCAAGATTTTTGGCTAATTTAACACCACCACCTTTGCCGCGACCACCAGCGTGGATTTGCGCTTTAATTACAACCCAGTCAGAGTTATAATCAGTTTTCAGTTGCTTAGCAGCCTCAACAGCCTGCTCAGGAGTATCGGCAACTATTCCTTCTTGAACGTTAACACCGAAACTTTTTAATATTTGTTTACCCTGGTATTCGTGAATATTCATTTGCTACAAAATTTGCCCAAAGCTACAATTTCAAAGCCTTTAAACAAATAGAATTTGCCGATTTTTTCAGAAAATGAACGTTTTATGTTAATCTGAAATTTTACCTGTCGTTTTGCTGCTCCTGCTATAAAACAGGAGCAGCTTATGGCTGGTTGATTTAGAATAAAAGGTGAAAAAGTTAACTTCCGGCAAATGGTGTTCCAAAGATGCCCACTGCCAACTCAGCCCAAATGAGGAAGAGGGCCAGTAAAATAACCAGCAATATTATTGTTCTTAGGGTGCCTGTTTTTAGGTTTCTGATTACCAGTTCTATGGCCAGACCGGTGCTTAACAGCAGCGTGCCGGCAACAATGAAATCGGTCAAATCCCATTTTACTTCACTGGTAAACTGCATGGCAATAAGCGGAATACTTAAAATTAATGCCACAACACCAAGGATGATCGCGATCCTGTTTGCTGGTGAACTTAATGTTGACTGTAGATTTTTCATGATTTTTAATATTAATATAGTGTTTAATGGTTTAATTAATAAAACCTTTGCTTCCCGATGCAAGGTGCATCGGGATAAACTAAATCCAACAAAAGTTAGCAAAGGCGAGAGGTTAATTATACAGGGTTTTTAAAGTGAGATTTAAAGGTTTACGTAATAAATAATGATCATTTTTTGTTTGCTTAAGAATCCTATGAAGTGGTGTTTCCAGCTCTCATTAAGAACTTTACGTTCTTTCCAGGTAATTTCTTTGGTGCCTTTATTTGGATCTAGAATATCGTTAAGTGTTTCGGTATGGATGAGTTCAGCCTCTTCAAAATTTTTGCCTTTATTAATTTCATTAATGAGAATCTTATAGTCTGAATCCGAAAGCTTTATTAATGAAACCGAAGAGTATTTACCATGAAAATCAGGGTAGCTGGCCGATTTATCGATGATTTTGGCTGATTTAGGAGCTAATTTTCCAACTACAGTTACATATTCTTCGAAATAAAATGATTCTTTCGGATAAAATGCGGTATAGATTGAATAAAAGATCCACAATTGTATTATGCTTAATACTAAGATTATGGCATGTTTTAAGCTTTTGTTTAATTTCTTTCTATTAATAAGCACAATCAGCAACAGTGGAAGCATTGCCACCAATACAATCAACAGCAGAGCAATTAAAAAAGTAGCTAAAGAATAATCCATAATGAATTGTTAAGGTTATGTGAATATTAATTCCTTTTTTACTGTTTGCTAACCCCAAAATATTTCGCTGTATTCCAATCCTGTAAATTCCACGAAAGCCAGTTTACTTCTGCGTAACGTTCTTTGAAATAGCCAATGCGCTGATCTAATCGTTCATTATAAAATTTTGCACTTTGAGGCTTCGCAATTTCCTTTTCATATAGATTTTTTGTTGGACTGTAATACAATTTGCTCCGGTTTTGATCCAGCAGGGGAAGCGTTTTATCAGATAGCGATAACAGGTAATCGGCGTCAATGGCCACGCTATCACTATGAGTCAGATTGTATTTAGCGATCAAAACATCCCAGTTTACCAAACTGAAAGTTAACAGCAGTACAAACCAGGTATTTCCGTTTACTTTAAACAGGTAGAACAAGGTTTTTTCCCTAACTACTTTTATGTACACAGTGGCCAAACCAATAATGCACAGGATGGCAAAAACCAAAACACCAATTCTTTTGTGGGTTAAGCCATAAAATTCGATATAGTAGCCATCACGGATAAATACGGAGATGATAAGGATAAAATTTTGAACCATCCACGTGATGGCTAGAAGCTTCAGTGTTTTGCTTTTGTGGTAAAAATTCAGGTTTCCGCGGAAAAAGTATAAAATTACTGCCATGGCCAGTACAATGCTGAAAATTAGTGCATTGGTACCATCGTGGAGATCAGCAGAGAAGTTACCTTCGGGTTTGTAGCCGAACCAAAGTGTTGAAATATCGATCAGATTAACAAATAGCAGTAACAGGTTTAACGAAATAAATGAAATCAGGCCAATGATATATTCGGTTTTTAAGGCCATTTTTTTGGTAATAATCTGGCTGGTAAAAGTATGGGCAACTTCGTACCAGATGCTTCTCGGTTTTTTACTCCTTCTGATCCTTAATAATTTTTCGTTACAGCCCGCTTCCAGTTTTTCAATGCTTTTGTTGTAAAAGGTAATGATTAAGCCTGCGGTTAATAACGTACCAAAACAAAAGTGCATGAAGCGCGGAAAACTTAAATCCTGAAAAATAAACCCGAAAATGCTGTTGAAAAAGTTATAGATACCAGTGAAAGTTGTTTCTAAATAGTGACCAAAAATGTGGTTGGCACCGCTGTATATCATGGTGAAGACAAAAATGATCAATAGTGGTAGTAGAATATATTTAACAGGCCTGAATATAGGTTTCAGGTTGAATTTGCCGATTTTCACTTCTGAAAGTCTTTTAATCAAAGTAGCAGGTATTGTAATTACCTGAATTGCAGTAGCCAATGCGGCGATGTAAATGGTGCGTACCGCCGGATAATGGGCAAAGCCGACAAAGAACAACAAACTGATGCAATAGCTTACACTGGTTAAAGCAGAATTGTTTACCACTACCAGCACTGCAGCCAGCAAGTGTGCCAGTGCATAAATTTTAAATTTAGGGCTTTTGGCTACTTCGCTGTTGAAAAAGGTAACGCTAATAATAAATACACTGTAGATTAGTTCGTTTAAGCCCAGCCATTTTTCCCAGAAGATATAAGTAAAAAGCAAGCCGCCGAGTAGGGTAGAAAGCAGTAAAAAGTTGGATTTCGTTTTCATTTTGTTTAAGGTTTAAAATTTTATAGTTAAAGCCAGATAGCAATAGAATACACTAAGTGGGATGTTAAGGAGCATAATGAGCATCATGGCAGCAGGTTTTCGCCAATCATTGGGTTTTCTGAAACATTCGAGTAGCAGAACAAGGAAATATATTCCGTTAACTACAGTGGCAATATACATGTAGATTATGCCACTGAATGCAATGGTATCTGCTTTGAATACCAGATAAGCGAGTAGAATGACTGTTCCAATTGCAGTTGATAATGCGGCCATCCATTTTCCAACTTCGATTAATTTGTTTTTCCTTATTTCTTCCATTTTGTGTTTTTAAAAGTGCTTTGAATTTCAAAGTAATAGATTAAAAAAAATTGCTTACAGTTTCTTGATCATTTTTTCGAGCGCATCTAAATGTGCTTTAAAAGCTTGTTTGCCCAATTCGGTAATGGAGTAGGTGGTACTGGTTTTGCGGCCAATAAAACCTTTATGTACTTTAATAAATTCGGCTTGCTCCAAAGTATTAAGGTGTGAAGCCAGGTTTCCATCAGTAAGCTCCAGCATTTGTTTTAAATCGTTAAAGCCAATTTCGTCATTCACAATCAGCATAGACATTACGCCCAATCTGATTCTGCTATCGAAAATCTTGTTTAAATCTGCTATCGGGTTCTTCATCTTATTGGCCTTTTTCGTATTTAAAATACATTACCAATCCGTAAATAATGTGTAAAATGCCAAAACCAAATGCCCAGAAAAATAATCCGTAGCCAATGTAAAACATGCAAACCAGGCCCAAAATAACTTCACAATAACCTAAGTAACGGATATCGCTGTAGGTGTATTTGCTGGCGTTGATTAACGATAAACCATAAAAGATTAAACAGGTTGGTGCAATAATGCTATAGGTATTCGGATGGTTGAGCAGCAAAGCAATGATGAACAAACCACCTGCGGCAAGTGGCGTAAACAAATTGATCAATAAAGATTTAGAGGTTTTATCCCAGATCGGTAAATTATTTTTTTGGCTTTTGCGGTAGGTAAATAAAATTCCACCAGCCAAAGCTATTACTAAAACAAATATACCGAGCTTAATCAGGTTAAATTCAAGGTCCATTTCTCCGCTTACCCCATAGCCATAACCCCGTTTATTTACAAATTTCTCAATCTCATCATGCGCAAAGTAAGCACCAATTAATGCAATAACACCGGCAAAAACGCCAGATAAACCACTTAATGAGATAAATCTCGATGATCTATCCATCATTTGCCTGATATCTTTTAATGCATTTAACTGTTCTTCTGAATTGCTCATTTTAAAAGTGCTTTGTTTTTCAAAGTTAAGTAAGAAAATGATATTTGCAAATTTTTTTTTAAATGAGACAGCATTCAGCAGAAAGTATCAGGAAGTGATAATCAGGCTTTGGTCTTTCAGCTTTAGCCTTTAAGCTTTTTTACTAAATTTGACACATGCTAAAAGCCACTGGAATAAAAAAGTCGTACGGAAATCTGCAGATCCTTAAAGGAGTTAATTTTGAAGTGCAAAAAGGAGAGATTGTGAGTATAATAGGGCCATCTGGAGCCGGAAAAAGTACTTTGCTGCACATTTTAGGTACTTTAGATAAACCTGATTCAGGGGCAGTTGAATTAAAAGGCTCAGTAATCAGCGGTTTAAGCGGCGATTTACTTAGCGCTTTCCGCAATAAAAACATCGGTTTTGTATTTCAGTTCCACCATTTACTGCCTGAATTTAGTGCACTCGAAAATGTATGTATCCCTGCTTTTATTGCCAAAACCAGTAAAAAACAGGCAGAAGGCAGAGCACTTGAATTGCTTGAACTTTTCGGGCTGAAAGATCGTGCACATCACAAGCCCAATCAGTTATCGGGTGGAGAACAGCAGCGTGTGGCCATTGCCCGTGCATTAATCAATAATCCTGCTATTGTATTGGCCGATGAGCCTTCAGGCAACCTCGATTCTGAAAATGCAGCTGCCTTACATCAACTGTTTGTTAGTTTGCGCGATAACTTTCATCAAACCTTTGTTATTGTGACGCACAATGAGCATTTAGCTAAAACAAGCGATCGGGTAGTGATGATGAAAGACGGCTTAATTGTATAACACCAGGATTTGCCCGGTAAAAGAGGTGAAAAACATCCATTCCAAGTTCATAAAGTCAATTATTCATTCTCAAACTTATTCATTCAATCTTAATATTTTGAAAATACTCATTACAGGAGGAAATAACGCAAAGGCCTTAAAGCTGATGAAAGCATTTCCCAGTCATTTTGTTTTACTTGCCGATTATGGCGAGGTGGCAGCGATCGCTACCGAAAAATATGCTTTTACTTCTTTAGGTATACTTAATCAAGAGAGTATTGCACACATTTTATTAAATTTTTGCATTACCGAGGGGATTGATTGCATTATTCCGTTGCACCGTTACGAAATAGAGCCATTGGCTAAATCGGCTGTGCTTTTTAGCGAATATGGCATTCAGGTTTTATTGCCCGATGCTGATTCCATCGCAGCACATTTGGCTGGCGAACAAACCATATTTCAAAACTTCGCTGTTTTTGTAAACGGGGAATGTGTTTTTGCCAGCGGTAAGGAAATTTTTATCAGAACTGAAGAACAATTAAATGGGGTATACGGCTACAATATGGCAGATGATGAACTAAAACTTTTTACAATATAATATGGATATTGCCCAATTTATAAAAGACAAGCAACTGGTTATTTTCGAACTCGATAATGTGCTTTTTCCTGAAAAGGATTATCTGCTGCAGGTTTATTATCTTTTCGCCCAGTTTATCGAATATAGCGAGCAGAAAGGAGCAGGGCCTATTGTGGAGTTTATGCGCAATGAATATGAAAAATCGGGCACTGCGCAGCTTTTCGAAAATACGGCCAAGCAATTTGGCATTGATGCGAAGTACCAATACAATTTCCAGTTGTTGCATCAAAACGCACGTTTGCCGCTTAAATTGCTGCTTTATCAAAATATGTTAACGCTCCTGCAGGAACTGGTTGTAGACCGTAAGAAGATCTGCATTGTAACCTCAGGAAATGCAGAGCAGCAGCTCAATAAAATAAAGCAAACCGAATGGAATGGTTTAGAACAATATCTAACCGTTTATTTCAGTGATGAATTGAACCAGCCCAAAGCAGAAATTTTTCAGAAGATACTAAACGACAATAATTTATCGTCAAATGAAGCGTTAGTTGTTGGTGCAAATAATTTTGATGAAGAGCAATCTAAATTAGTTAATTTGCCGTATATTGTGTCACTAGAAATTTACAAATAAATATGTTTATAAAATCTTTCTCGCAAAATGTATTTTTGGGCGCTTTGATAGTGGCAGTTAGTTGCACTGTTTCTTGTAAAAAGAGCAGTACAGAGCCCGACGCGGTTATAGAATCTAATTTGTTGCAAACACCAACAAAGGATAGATCGCTATTAACTAAAGATTCGATTTTTTTATATGCCAAGCAAACTTATTTCTGGAATACTGGTATGCCTAATTACGATACCTTTAATCCGAGACAGTACAGTTCAAACAATGCTATAATTGCTGCATTTAAAGCTTTACCCAGTACAGGCGGAAAAGATAAATATTCCTTTATTGATGATGGATCTGTAGCCAGTCAGCTCAGCGGGGCAGGTGAAGATTATGGTTTTTCGGCTAATTTTGATGCAACTGACTTATTAAGGGTTAAATATGTTTATCCTGGTTCTCCAGCCGATTTACAGGGCTTAAAAAGAGGTTACCAGCTGATTAAGGTAAATGGTGGTGGTACTTCACGATCGAGTACTGATATTGCGAATCTGAATGCATCTATTTTTGGTGATAATCCATCCATTTCATTAACCTTTGTAAAACCAGGTGGAGCCACACAGGATATTGTAATTAACCGTGCCAGTTATAATATTAACCCTGTGTTATTTAGTAATATTTATACTGTTGGGGCAAAAAAAGTAGGCTATCTTGTATTTAACAGTTTTACTACAAATGCTACCACTGCACTGGATGCTGCTTTTTCGAAATTTACTACTGATGGAGTTACCGAACTCGTGGTAGATTTAAGGTATAATGGTGGAGGCTCAGTGGCTACTTCCGAATTGTTTACAAATTTAATTGCGCCACCCGCACAAAATGGTAAAATTATGTACACCACCTACTGGACTAAAACCATGCAGGATGGGAATGCGACCATTTTACAGAATCAGAAATTTTATGCCAAAGGAAACGACGGTGTAACCAGGCTTTATTCTTATTTCGATTATTCTTATAAACCAACGATGGCAGCCGGAAACCAGGAAACCTTTGCCAAACGTGGTGCTTTAAACGGATTAACCCGGGTTTATTTTTTAGTAACCGGGGGCACAGCTTCTGCCAGCGAGTTATTGATTAATAATTTAAAGCCAGTATTGGACGTGAAATTAATCGGTAAAACCACTTATGGCAAACCTGTGGGCTTTTTCTCTATCCGCATAGATAAAAACGATTTATACATTCCACAGTTTCAAACCAAAAACCAGTTAGATCAGGGAGATTACTTTTCGGGTATGCCTGTTGATAAAGATGTTACGGATGATTTAACCAAAGATTTTGGCGATCCTTCTGAAAAAATGCTGGCTCAGGCTTTATATTATTCTGCAAACAATAACTTTTCGGCACTGGCTAAAGACAATACGATTAGCAGCACTTCGGGCATAGCCGGACAACAGATTGATGCTGCTAACCAAAAGCTAGATCATGAGTTTAAAGGGATGGTAGAAACCAGAAAGCTGAGGTTTAAGTAATTAACCGGATTTCAAAAAAAAGCTGAACGGGTAAAATCCGGATTCAGCTTTTTTTAATTTAAATTATTACACAAAAGGAATAAATTTTGGTTGTTTTTTTTTGAAAAAATCGATAAGCTTGTTTAACATTAATCGTTAAAGAGATACCATGTCAGTAGAAATTGTAGAAAAGGAGCATATCGGCTATTTAAATATCATCAATGCAAAAGAAGATCATACCGGCGAGTTAAAAACTAAGCTCGGGGAAGCACAACGGCTTGGAAACGAATTTAAATCGAAAGCTGTAATTACATTTAATACGACTATCGGTCCTAAACGGGTAGATACTACAGTTTGGTCAGTTACCGATAACTATATACAGCTAAAGAACAATATTCATATTCCACTAAAAAGTTTAATCGATATTGATTTTTAAGGCTGTTATAAGGAAATAAATCATCCCGCATTTATTTAACCTTATAACCCAATGAGTACACTTCATCAAATTGCCTTAACATTTATTAAATCTATTGGGCCGGTAACTGCTAAGAACCTGCTGGCCTATTGCGGTAGTGCTGAAGATGTGTTTTCAACATCTAAAAAACAACTGTTACAAATCCCAGGCATAGGTACAAAAACCGTTGAGGCTATTTTAGCAACTGACGCCTTAGTACGTGCCGAACAGGAACTTGCCTTTGTACGAAAGCATGGCATAGAGGTATTGTTTTTTTCGGATGTGAATTACCCAAAACGATTAAAGAACTGTTACGATGCGCCCATACTATTGTATTTTAAAGGTAATGCTGATTTAAATCAGCAAAGGATTATCAGTATTGTAGGCGCACGGAATGCTACTGATTATGGGCGTAACCTCTGCAGACAGCTTTGTGAGGAACTGGCCCCCTACAAAGTTCTGGTAGTGAGCGGCCTCGCATACGGTATAGATGTTACAGTGCATAAAGAATGTATCGCCAATCAAATCACAACTGTAGGTGTGTTGGGGCATGGTTTAGATCGGTTGTATCCGCAGGTGCATAAAACAGTATCGCAAAAAATGGTATCAAATGGGGGCCTGCTTTCCGAATTTCCAATTTTAACCAATCCTGACAGGCAGAATTTTCCCCAGCGTAACCGAATTATAGCTGGCATTGCCGATGCCACAGTAGTGATAGAGGCCTCTATTAAAGGAGGGGCATTAATTACTGCCGAAATTGCCAATTCTTACAATAAAGATGTGTATGCTTTTCCCGGACGTACCAACGATGTATATTCTGAAGGGTGTAATTTTCTGATTAAAACCAACAGGGCAGGTCTGATTAACCACCCAAAAGACCTGATTTATTATTTGGGTTGGGACAATGAGGTACCTGAAAAAACGAAGGTGCAGACTACTTTGCAGCTAAGCCTTACCGCCAACGAACAAAAAGTGGTAGATGCCTTGCAAAATGGTCAGCTCTCTATTGATGAACTAGCTCTCGCCACCTATATCCAGCAAAGTAAACTGGCTATTGTAATCCTTACACTCGAAATGCAGGGCATTATTGTTTCTTTGCCGGGCAAAATTTATAAACTGCTTTAATTTCTTCGAAAAGCAGGCTTATTTTAACGCAATCCCGTGCTGAAAAACTTAAATAAAGCTGGTAAATGGTCTTGCTTCAATCGGGTGATATTGTGTTTTGCCTAATAATCAATCTATAATGCCTATCATAATTATAGATTATGGAATTAAATTTTATAAATTTTAAATTTTTAAAATTATGTTTCAAATAAATATTAGTTTGTAAAATACTTAATGCCATTGTTTAATTTTGTAACATGTGGTACAATAATATTTTAGAAACGATTGGCAATACGCCATTAGTAAAATTAAATACAATTACTAAGCATGTTCCAGGTACAATTCTGGCCAAAATAGAAACGACTAACCCAGGCAATTCGATTAAAGACCGCATGGCTGTTAAAATGATTGAAGAGGCTGAAAAAAGTGGTAAGTTAAAGCCAGGCGGTACCATTATAGAAGGAACTTCAGGAAATACAGGAATGGGGCTGGCTATGGCAGCTATTATCAAAGGTTACAAATGTATTTTTACCACTACTGATAAACAATCGAAAGAAAAGGTTGATGCTTTGCGTGCTTTTGGTGCCGATGTAATTGTGTGTCCAACCAATGTAGAGCCAGAAGATCCGCGTTCGTATTATTCTGTTTCTTCAAGACTGGAACGAGAGGTACCCAATTCATGGAAACCCAATCAATACGATAATTTAGCTAACTCTCAGGCCCATTATGAGCAAACTGGTCCCGAAATATGGGAACAAACCGAAGGTAAAATTACACACCTGGTGGTTGGTGTTGGTACCGGCGGCACTATTTCAGGGACTGGTAAATACCTGAAAGAGAAAAATCCTGATATTCAGGTTTGGGGAATCGATACTTATGGTTCGGTTTTTAAAAAATATAAGGAAACAGGCATTTTTGATAAGGATGAAATCTATCCTTACATCACCGAGGGAATTGGTGAAGACTTTCTTCCGGCAAATGTAAATTTTGATGTAATTGATCTGTTTGAAAAGGTTACCGATAAAGATGCTGCTTTAATGACCCGCGATATTGCCCGTAAGGAGGGAATTTTTGTGGGTAACTCTGCCGGTGCTGCCATTGGAGGCTTAATTCAGTTAAAAGATAAATTAAAGCCCGAAGATGTGGTGGTCGTGATTTTTCATGATCATGGTAGCCGGTACATGGGTAAAATGTATAATGAAGACTGGTTGCGCGAGCGTGGGTTTTTACAAGATGAAAAACTAACCGCCAAATCGATCCTGGCTAAAAAAGAAAGTACCGAAATTGTAACCTTAGATGCTCAGAAAACTGTTCTAGAGGCTATTAATACCATTAAGTCGATGAATATCTCGCAAATCCCGGTTACCCAGCAAGGAATGATTGTGGGTAAAATCGCTGAAAGTGATATCTTGTCGGCCCTGCTTGAAAATCCGGGATTAAAGTCGGCACCGATTTCAGAAATTATGACTGCTACATTCCCTTTTGTGGATCTCAATACCTCGATAGATAAAATTTCGTCGTTAATTAATAAAGAAAATTCTGCAGTGTTGGTTGAAGATGAAACGGGTAAGATCGAGATCATTACCCAGTATGATATCATCAATGCGATATCAGGGTAAAATAGAAGATTGAACAAGGGAAATGGAGTAAAGACTGACTGAGAAATACAATAAAATTTTTAGAATGGCCATAAGTTGTTAACTTGTGGCCATTCTTTTTATAATATGGCAACGCTCAAAGAAATTTTATCAGCCAAGACTGACGCTCAATTAAAGTATTATTTAGATCATGTAGATAAACATACCTCAGAAGGGGTTAGGGCCGCGCTGGCCGAATTAAAAAGCCGAAATGTCGAATTACCAGAAGGCATTGACGAAGTTATTGAAGAGAAAATCAGCTTGAAACAAAGTGCCAGTTATGATAGTTTAAATGGCTGGAAAAAAAATGTAGTTAAAGACATTGATGCTCCAGAGTATTATTCTCAGAGAGCAATTTATACTTTTTCAATTTTGTTTTCCGTACTTTTTGGTTCGGTAATGCTGGCTATCAATCTTAAAAATAATCAAAAAGATTGGGGCTGGCCTATTTTGTTTGGCTTTCTATATTCAGTTGGATGCATTTATCTTGGCCAATTTTTTCCCAATAATTTTAGTACCATTTTATCACTAATTATTAATGGGATTGGCGTTAGTACGATGTACTATTTGTTTTGGAATAAGCATATTGGAAAAGATACTCAATATAGGGCAAAACCAGTTTGGATTCCATTAATTATTGCATTGGTTATTTTCATCCCTTTAATTTATTTAATCATTCAGGGGTATTAATAAAATAAAAAACGCCTGCATAATTTCTATGCTGGCGTTTTTTGCATCATGCTATTTTTCTTTCTGCTTTAGTCTTTCCGTTTTAAGCTTTAATCTAGTGGCTTGGCGCATCAGCGTTTACACGCTTAATCTGCGCACCTAAGGCACGTAAACGGGTGTCGATATCCTGATAGCCACGTTCAATCTGTTCGATGTTATAGATGGTTGATTTGCCTTCTGCTGATAAAGCAGCAATTAACAACGAAACACCAGCTCTGATATCAGGAGAAGTCATGCTGATACCGCGAAGTTTGTATTTTTTATCAATACCGTTAACTGTAGCACGGTGCGGATCGCAAAGGATAATCTGTGCGCCCATATCAATCAGTTTATCTACGAAGAATAAACGGCTCTCGAACATTTTCTGGTGAATTAACACATTTCCTTTAGCTTGTGTAGCCACAACCAAAACGATGCTCAATAAATCAGGGGTAAAACCTGGCCATGGCGAATCGGCAATAGTTAAAATCGAACCATCAATAAATGTATCAATTTCGTAATGCTTTTGCGATGGTACATAAATATCGTCGCCACGGCGCTCGAGTTTAATACCCAGTTTTTTGAAAACTTCAGGAATCACACCAAGTTCATCGTAACATACATTTTTAATGGTAATTTCCGACTCCGTCATTGCAGCCATGCCGATAAATGAGCCAATCTCGATCATATCCGGCAACATTCTGTGTTCGGTTCCGCCCAATATTTCAACACCTTCGATGGTAAGCAGGTTTGAACCAATACCAGAAATTTTTGCCCCCATGCGGTTCAGCATTTTGCAAAGCTGTTGTAAATAGGGTTCGCAGGCTGCATTGTAAATGGTGGTAGTGCCTTTAGCTAAAACAGCAGCCATTACAATGTTTGCTGTGCCGGTTACTGATGCTTCATCCAACAGGATATAAGCACCCTGTAAATTGGTGGCATCAACATTAAAGAAAGATTTTTTACTATCGTAAACAAACTTTGCACCTAACTTTTCGAAGCCGATAAAGTGGGTATCTAGCCTTCTGCGGCCAATTTTATCGCCACCTGGTTTTGGTATTGCTGCTTTGCCAAAACGGGCCAATAACGGGCCAACAATCATAATCGAACCCCGTAAACCACCGCCTTTAGCCTTAAAAGTTTCCGATTCGAAAAAGTTTAAATCGATGTTTTTGGCTTCAAAAGTATAAGTGTCTTTATCAATCCGCTCCACCGTAACACCTAAATCGCCCAGTAGCTCAATCAGTTTATTAACATCTTTAATATCAGGGATGTTGCTGATGGTTACTTTTTTTTCGGTAAGCAGTACCGCTGATAAAATCTGTAAAGCTTCGTTCTTGGCGCCCTGAGGGGTGATTTCGCCTTTTAATTTAATTCCGCCTGTTATTTCAAATGCGTTCATATATCTTTTTAAAAATTAGTACCGGGTATCAGGTAATTAAAGTAAGTATTGGTATTTAACCTTTTGCCTTCTACCTTTTACCCGCTGCCTTAATATTTGGGTTTGTTGTTACGTTGACGATTGTTATTATTATTGTTTTGACGGTTCTTGCCGTTGTTGTTATTGTTGTTGCTTCTGCCGCGGTTATTGTTGTTGTTATTGTTTTGACGTGGGTTTTGTGCCCTGAATTCAACCTTAGCCAGGTTAACCCCTTCCTCAAGTTCTAACAATCCGCCCGAAAGATAACGCAAGTCTTTAATAATGGTATCATCGCTTACATTGTCTTTATTCCAGGTAACATAGGCCATTTTCATAAAATTGGCAATGCTTTGCACCATGGCTTTCTTAATCTCGGCATTTTCCTCACGCATAGCTTTTTCAATCAGGTTTTCAACGGTTTTACCATAGTGTTTGTAGGTAATGCGTTGTTGCGGATAGGCCAGAGGTTCGGGTTTAATATAAGCATTCTCAATTAAAGGCTTTGGATATGGGCTATCTACATCAATCTGATAACCGGAAATAATGTGCAGGTGATCCCAAAGTTTATGTTTAAAATCGGCAACATCGCGTAAATGCGGTTGTAAAAAGCCCATCAGGTCAATAACTGCCTGGGCATATTTATTACGTTCTTCAATGGTTGGTAATTCGCAGATATACTTCACCATATTTTGTACGTTACGGCCATATTCCGATAAAATTAAATGGCTGCGCGTAGTATTATAATCAAAACTCATGTATAGATAAATTAATGGGTAAATATTCCGGCCATACGAATTATGAAATAACCAGAAGAGTTTAGGTTATGAATTCACCGAAATGTCTATTGCCGGACTTTCGTTTAATAGAATCAAAGGTAATCATTATGATTACAAATTGTAGTCAATTTTTGTTTTTTTTGAAAACGAACGTTCTGTAATTCTTTTGATTTTTCAGCCAGCTGCCCGTTTTATTCCGATGAAGGATCGGAATGCTCACTACCATGGGGTTGATTAAACAATTAGAAGCAACTCTTCGGTCTGCAAATGGCCTTAATTCATTAATGGCGAAGACACTTACATTTCATCACTGTTCTTCGGGTAATCAAAGAAAACCATTTCTCCTGTACCTTTGCTCACCATTTTCCACGAATCGAACGGAAAAGAAATCAATACCATACCTGCTGTCGGGATGTTGTAAATATCGGCATCGCTAAGTTCATTGGCCAGATCGGTAAAACCCGGGTTGTGACCAAACATGATAATCGTATCCGCCGAATCGTTGAAACCGTTGATTACACTTAATAAAGTGCGGGTGTTGGCCTCGTAAATGGCTTCTTCGTATTGAATGCTGTCAATTTGATAAGCTTCCGCAAAATACTTGGCAGTAGATTTTGCCCGCTTAGCCGGACTGCTAACGATTAAATCAAATTTAAAACCGCGCTTGAGTAGTCTTTCGGCCATTTCCGGCGAATTTTCCTTACCACGTTTATTTAAAGGCCGGTCAAAATCTTTTAAGTCTAAATTCCCCCAATCCGATTTTCCGTGACGGACCAATAATAATTGCTTAGCCATTTAGTTTCTCTTTAATTTTATTAACAATTGCTTCAGGTTCAATTAAGTCTATACAGTTTTCAACACCACAAAGGCAAGGTTTGTTTCCGTAAATAGAATTTGGCCTTGCCGGATGATCGATCTGAATACAATCGCTTTCCAGTTGTCCATAGCCCAGAAACCCCGCGTAAGGATGTGTTGGCCCCCAGATAGATACCACAGGCATACCCACCAGGGAGGCCATGTGCATACCTGAGGAATCCATACTCACCATTAAATCAAGGTTTGAAATAATGGCCAGTTCTTCAGTTAGGTTATAATTGCCAATTAGATTATAGGTATTAGCATATTTTTTTGCCCATTCTCCGGCAACCGCCTGTTCGGTTTTACCGCCGCCAAAAATAAAAAGCTGATAGCCCCGGGTACTTAATGAGGCTACTACTTTTTCCATTTTGGCCAGATCATAAACTTTATAAATATGTTGTGCAAAAGGAGAAATACCTATTTTTTTTGTGGTTTTATCAGCAAATAATGGCTGAGCCTTTACTGGTATGGCCTGAGCCGATTTATTAATTCGATGGCTAAGTTTAAGATTAAGACCCATTTGGCGGAAAACATCGGCATAGCGCTCTACCGTTTTTCTTAATGGTTTAAAGATTTTGTTGGTTGGGCGGGTCAATGCTTTCTTTTCAGCCCTGCCTTTATCTATGCGCTTAATTGTAGTGCCAGCTAAACGGAAGAAGGTAGAAATGGTTCTGCTCCTTAAATTGTCGTGTAAATCAGCTATTGCTACAGGTTTGTACCTGCGAAGTTCCTTAAAAAGTTTATACAGACCGCCAATACCCTTATGAATGGTTTTGGGCTCAATTGCATGAAAAATGAGCTTGGGAATTGCATCAAAAAATGGTTTGAATGCTGACCTGCTAACCATAATCAGTTCAACGTCCGGATGCTGTGCAGCAAATTCCTGTAAAACAGATGCCACCATGGCTACATCACCCATAGCCGAAAAACGTAAAACTATAATTTTTTGGGTTGCGGCCATAGTTTTTATTAGTTCCGTCATTGCAAGGTACGAAGCAATTTTAAAGTTATAGGGCCTGAATAGCGAATGTAATAGGATTGCTTCGTGCCACGCAATGACGATTTGGAGGGTTATGCTTTATTATACAGCACCGGGTTCAAACTCGGATCATTGTACATTTTCATCTGTTTGTATACTTTCATGTATTTTTTACCCGCTTCAATATCAGCCAGTAATTCGTCTATACTGGTCGATAAATCTTCGCGTTGCGATAACAACACATTGAGCTTGGTTTGACATTGTGCACGGTGATCGGCCGATGCACTTTCGCGTTCAGCTTCTTCCTGCATGTGGTATATTTTCAGTGCCAGAATAGAAAGCCTGTCAATAGCCCATGCCGGACTTTCCGTATTGATTTTTGCATCGGGCAAAGCTGAAATCCCCTGATAAAGATTCAGAAAATAACCATCAATAAATTCTACCATATCAGTACGAACCTGGTTTTGGGCATCAATGCGTCTTTTCCAGCTTAAACCTTCAACCGGATCAATCTGTGGATTGCGCACCACATCTTCCATGTGCCATTGTGCGGTATCAATCCAGTTTTTAATGTAAAAAAGATGCTCTAAACTTTCAGCATCATATGGGTTTTCAACCGGATGATCAATGTCGTCAAACTTGTGGTAGTCGGTAATTACTTCATTAAATATGCGGTTGGCAATTTCACTTATCATGGGACAAAGATATTAAAAGATTGAATAGATTGATTTTTTCGTGATGGCTTGATCATACAGCTTAACGATTACACAGATTTTATTTCTGAAGTTAAGTCACACCATTTAGGCTTTATTTTGCTTAAACCTTTTTACTGTCAAAATACGCTGTTATCTCTTCCAATGTAAACGCGTTTAAACATTTACCGGCACTTAATCCACCTTTACGGGCTACCAGAATACCGTAATGCATGTCATGGAAACCTTCGGTACGGTGTGCATCGGGATTTACCGACAATAAAACACCTTTTTCGAGTGCGTAACGGTGCCAGCGCCAGTCTAAATCCAAACGAAGCGGATTGGCATTAATTTCGATTACCACTTTGTTAGCTGCGCAGGCATCGATAATTTTTTTGTAATCTATCGGATAGCCAGCCCTGCTCAGTAATAAACGTCCGGTAGGATGCCCCAAAATGGTTGTGTAAGGGTTTTCGATTGCTTTTAACAATCGGGCCGTTGCTTTGGCTTCGTCCATGCGTAAATTGCTGTGTACCGAGGCCACAACGAAATCGAAAGTTTTTAAAATATCGTCTGGGTAATCCAATGAACCATCGCTCAGAATATCGCTCTCGATACCTTTAAAAATTTTAAACGGGGCCAGTTTTTTATTCAGTTCATCAATTTCCTGGTGCTGCGCAAAAACACGTTGCTCATTTAAACCTTTGGCATAAACGGCAGTTTTAGAGTGGTCGCAAATACCCAGGTACTGCAGGTTCAGGTTATCTTTACAATAAAGGGCCATTTGCTCCAGGGTATGTACCCCGTCGCTCCAGGTAGAGTGGTTGTGTAGGCTCCCTTTCAAATCTTCGTAACGGATTAAAGTGGGAAGCTGATTTGCTTTAGCCAGCTCAATTTCGTCGAAATCTTCGCGAAGTTCAGGTAAAATAAACGCTAAACCTGCCTTGCTGTAAATATCTTCCTCATTGGTAAACGGTCCTTCGCCGGCTAAGGTTAAAACCTTCGCTACATGTTCGCTATTCCCGGTTAATTTAAACCATTGCAAATAGAAATCAGCTTTTTTAACAACATAGATTTTTATTCTGAAACCCGTTTCGGTAGTACAGATAAAGGCATTTTCAGTTTGAATGAGCGAAAGCGGTTCAAATGCAGGTAAATTAAGGTTAACTGTTTCGGTATGGTCTGCACCGATTACAATTTCCAGTTCATCAATAATTTCGCAGGCACGGCGGTATTGACCGGCAAAGCCTAACAGCGAATCTTTGTCTGTTTTGCCCAGCCATTCGGATAGCTGCGTGAATAAAGTTTGGGCAAAACCTTCAACCTGGGCATATAAAAACCTTCCGTTCGCTGCCAGCTTAAACTCAATTGCGTGTTTAATCTCCTCCTGGGTTTTTAAACCAAAGCCTTTTGCTTCGATTAAGCGGTTTTCGTTGCAGGCATAATACAATTCGCCAATGTTTTCGATACCCAGATCGCGCCAGATGATCAGGATTTTTTTTGGTCCAATGCCTTTAATCCCCAACATTTCTATCACACCTTCGGGTGTTTGTTGCACGATCTCGTTTAGCTCCTGTAACTCGCCTGTTTCGAGTAGCTCGATGATTTTGGAAGCCAGTCCTTTGCCAATCCCATCAATTTTATCAATCTCTGCTATGGGCTTATCTTTTAACGCAAAAGGCAGTTTATCTACCTTAAAATAAGCATTGGCAATCGATTTTATTTTAAAAGGATTCTCTTCATGCAGTTCCATTAACTGCGATAAAAGGCGTAAAGTACGGGCGATGGTTTTATTTTCCATAAGTTGTAAAATTAGAAAATAATGCCTCAAATTACCATCAAGCCGTACTAATTTTATAAACACAATTTAGTCCGGGCATTGTTTATTATTGATGAAATCGATAAAATTTGCCCTTTTGGGCTTAAGTATAAGTATTATAGCCTGCCAATCGTCTACTAAAAAGCAGGCAGCTCAAAACGATTCACTAACCCAGGTTTCTACCCCTAACGGGCAAGCCACAGATCAGCGGTTTTTAGTTGTAGCGGGCCATTCGGTTGGCGAAATTACAATAGGTGCTGATATGGAACAGGTTACCCAAAAGCTGGGTAAGGCCGATGCTGGTGATGCAGCGATGGGTAAAGCCTGGGGTATCTGGTATGGAAACGATTCGACCAGCGGACAGCGAAATGAAATTGCCGTTTATTCAGCCTACCGGGATACGAGTATGCGTGTAAAGGAAGTAAAACAAATCAGGGTTACTTCTGATAAATTTAAAACTGCTGACGGTTTTTCGATCGGAAATACGCTAAGTGCCCTGCAGTCAAAATTTCCTGATCTGAAAAAAGTAAATCGCTATTTGAATGCGCAAAAAGATACAGTATTGGTTTACGATTCGAAAAAATGGGGAATCAGTTTCGAGTTTTTAAGGGAGAAAAGTGTGGCTTTAACTGTTCATACTGAGCAGATCCCTGTTAATGCAACTTATTTTACTTTGCACCCCGAATGGAAGTGGTTGAGCAGGACAAAAGGTGATTATGACAGGAGGTAGAGGAGATAGGGAAGATGCCTTCTCTTTACATCTTACATTTTTAAACACCCTGCAGGTTTTCAAAACCTGCAGGGTCTTCGTTTTACTTTATTACAGCCTCAAACGGCATTCTGGCTTGTATGCCCGAAATGGCCATTACCTTTTTCATTTGCTGGTAAAGGAAATAGTTTTCGCCAAGTTCTTGTTTAGTGTAGTAGGTTTTAACTTTATCGGTACTTTCATCCATTAATGATTTCCACGGATCAATCACATCCGGATATTCTACAACCTTGTATTCTTTAAGTTTAGCTTTTTTAGCAGCAGCTTTAATCGCATCGTTAAAACTACCAATTCTATCAGCCAGGCCAATTTGAACAGCATCTGTTCCAATCCAGACATGGCCACCACCAATACTATCAATATAAGCTTTGCTTTTCTTGCGGCCATCAGCTACGCGGCTCACAAAACCACTGTAGATCCGGTTCAGTTCATTTTGGATAATAAAACGCTCTCCAGCGGTCATAGGACGGTTAGTAGCCATAATATCAGCATATTTACCGGTTTTGACACCATCAAACGTAATCCCCAGTTTGTTAGTCATTAGGTTTTGGAAATTTGGAATAATACCGAAAACACCAATAGAACCGGTAATGGTGTTGGGCTGCACAAAAATGCTGTCGGCAGCACAGCCAATGTAATAACCACCTGATGCGGCTACATCACCGAAGGATGCAATAACCGGTTTTTCTTTTTTGGTCAGTACAATTTCTCTCCAGATCACATCAGAAGCCAGCGCACTGCCACCTGGCGAATTAACGCGTATTACAACGGCTTTAATGTCATCATCTAAACGTGCTTTTCTGATAGCTCTTGAAATGCGCTCAGAACCGATCTGGTTATCAGAACCTTCTCCGCCATTAATTTCTCCATTGGCATAGATTACAGCCACTTTATCTTTGCCGCTACCGGTATCGGTATTGTTTTTGGCATAATCGTTAATGGTAACCGTTCGGATATTTTCTCCGCGGGTACGTCCCGACAGGCCTTTTAATTCCTCTAAAATTTGATCTTTATACTTCAGCGCATCAACCATTTTAAAATTAACAGCGTCCTGAGGTTGTTGTACTTTATAATTATCAGCAATGCTATAAAGGCTATCTTTAGGAATATTTCTGCTTTGGGCAATATCTGTTAAGAAAGTGTTGTACAAACCGCCTACATAAGCGGTAACCTGTTTGCGGTTGTAATCGCTCATTTTATCTAAAATAAAAGGCTCTACAGCACTCTTATAGTTACCAACGCGGATAACCTGCATTTCTACACCAACTTTTTCCAAAGTTCCCTTAAAAAAGGTGAGTTCTGAGCTAAAACCTTTAAATTCTAAAGCACCCTCGGGATTTAAATACACCTTATCTGCCACCGAGGCCAGGTAGTAGGCACCCTGTGTATATACTTCGCTGTAGGCAATGATTTTTTTATGCGATTTTTTAAAATCGATCAACGCATTTCTTACCTCGCGCAGGGTCGCAAAACCGGCATTCGGACTACTTACATTCAGGTAAATACATTTAATGTTATCGTCGGTTTTAGCCCTTTGTACTGATTTAAGGAAATCGTTTAAACCAATGCCATCTTTTTCTTCGCTACCTACAATGGGCAAACTGCCAAATGGGTTTTTAGGGGTACGTTCGGTAATGGCCTGATCTAAATTTAAGAACAGTACCGAATTGTTGGATACAATAACGGTTTTGTCGTTATTGATCGATGAAATTACGCCCACAACAATTACGAAGCAGACAATAAAGATAATTATCATCGATAAGAAAAAGCCCAGCATGGAGGCAAATAAATACTTAAAGAATTCTCTCATTTAAATGTTTTAGTTTTGTGCTGTAAAGATATAAAAATACATGATGCTTAATAAGGCTTTAGAGTGCAGTACGGCTTATTTGTTACTGGGTGGAAATTTAGGGAACAGGGAGGCAAATTTGGCGCAGGCCATTGCACTTTTGAATGCACAGGTTGGTGAGGTGATTTCAGTTTCGGGCCTGTATGAAACTGCGGCCTGGGGTAAAACAGACCAGCCGGCATTTTTAAACCAGGCGGTGGCGTTACAAACCAATTTAACTGCTTTGGAGGTTTTAATACGGGCACTGGCCATTGAAGCGGAGTTGGGGCGTGTAAGGAAAGATAAATGGGGCGAACGGCTAATTGATATTGATCTGATCCTTTTTGATAATGAGATTATCAATATCCCCGATAAACTTCAGGTACCACACCCACACATGCAAAGCCGAAGATTTGTTATGGAGCCTCTTGCCGAAATTGCGCCAGAAGTGGTTCATCCGGTATCAGGGCAAACTATGCTCAGTATCAGTCAAAATATTAAAGATCCATTAACCGTTAAAAGATTATAAACCAAATGGCTAAACTGCTGCAGGAACGTGTTTTAGATTTTTCTTACGTAATCAACATGGTAGGGGAGGATGCGGAAGAATTAATAGCCGTTTTTGAAACTTTTTTAGCACAGATACCTGTTTATCTCGAAGAACTGGACCAGGCTTTGGCGCATCAGGATTGGGATAAAGTAGGCCGTTGCGCACATAAAATTAAGCCTGTTTTCAGTTACGTAGGTTGCCCTGATGTTAAAGATTTAGCACAGGTTATAGAACAAAATGCCCAAAACAGAATTGAATTAGCCGATATGGCAGCCCATATAGCATCTTTAAAACAGCATGGTGCTGCTATCAATAAACTGATTGAAGCAGAAAAAGATAGGTTGGCAGCTAAAATATATGGAGGTTGATTAATTATTTTCCGGCACTGGTTTATCTTTAAAGTACAGCAGCGATAAGACAATATAAAGTACGAGTACGAAAGGGATTGCGGCAAATTTTAAGAAAGCAATCAAGACTGCTGATAATATCAAAAAGATAAATTTGATTTTGTTTTTTGCCCAGCTCAAACTGCTGAATTTTAAAGAAAATATCCTGATTTCGCTTACCAGCAGAAAACTGGTTATTGCGGTAATGGCAATCAGCAGTATACTTGAATAAATTACTTGCGGATAATCAACAGCAATATAGGGTAATGAACAGATAAACAGTGTGTTCATTGGCGTATTCAAACCAATAAAATCTTCTGTTTGGCGGGCATCATTATTAAATTTAGCCAGTCGTAGCGCCGAAAAAACAGTAATTATAAAACCCAGGTAAGGCAAATATTCAGAGGGATAATCACTTAATATTAACAGCTGAAACATAATCACCCCAGGCAAAAAGCCAAAACTAACCATGTCGGCTAAAGAATCGAGGTCTTTGCCAATGGCCGATTTCACATTTAACAAGCGTGCCACCATCCCATCAAAAAAATCGAAAATACCTGAAAACACAACAAAGTAAGCTGCGGTTTGTAGATCGCCTTTAAATGCAAAAACGATTCCGATACAACCCGAAAAAAGGTTTGCACAGGTAATCGCATTAGGGATATGCCTTTTCATATGAAGTTGGAAGATTGATGTTTAAAAAGCCGGAAGGTTGAATAACTTTGAGAAACCTCAGTTGCCTTCAACCTTCCTGCCTTTCAGCTTTATTTAGCTATTCATCGAAATTAAGAATTCTTCGTTGCTTTTTGTGCCTTTAATTTGTGATTGAACAAATTCCATAGCTTCCTGGCTGTTCATATCGGCAAGGTGGTTGCGTAGAATCCAAACACGTTGCAGGGTATCCCTGTCGTGTAATAAATCGTCGCGACGTGTACTCGATGCAGTAATATCAATTGCAGGGAAAATACGTTTATTCGATAATTTACGGTCTAACTGAAGCTCCATGTTACCCGTTCCTTTAAACTCTTCGAAGATCACCTCGTCCATTTTAGAACCGGTATCCGTTAAAGCAGTAGCCAAAATGGTTAATGAACCACCGTTTTCGATGTTACGTGCTGCACCGAAGAAACGTTTTGGTTTGTGCAAAGCATTGGCATCAACACCACCTGATAAAATTTTACCCGATGCAGGGGCAGTAGTGTTGTAAGCCCTGGCCAAACGTGTAATCGAATCTAAAAGAATAACCACGTCGTGGCCGCTTTCTACCAGGCGTTTTGATTTTTCCAATACGATATTGGCAATTTTAACATGGCGTTCTGCAGGCTCATCAAATGTAGAAGCAATTACTTCTGCTCTTACACTGCGGGCCATATCGGTTACTTCTTCCGGACGCTCATCAATTAAAAGGATAATTAAATAAACTTCAGGGTGGTTTTTGGCAATTGCATTGGCAACCTCTTTTAGTAAATTGGTTTTACCCGTTTTAGGCTGTGCAACAATTAAACCACGCTGACCTTTACCAATTGGCGTAAATAAATCCATAATACGGGTAGAATAATTATTGGTATCCGTAAACAGGTTTAATCTTTCAGTTGGGAAAAGCGGTGTTAAGTAATCAAAAGGAACACGGTCGCGCACATCAGCAGGGATTCTGCCATTGATGGTTTCTACGCGTACCAATGGAAAATATTTTTCGCCTTCTTTTGGCGGGCGGATACTCCCCTTTACGGTATCGCCGGTTTTTAAGCCAAAAAGTTTAATTTGCGATTGTGATACATAAATATCATCAGGAGAAGTAAGGTAGTTGTAATCTGCCGAGCGCAGGAAACCATAACCATCAGGCATAATTTCCAAAACACCTTCATTTGTAATTACGTTGTCGAAATCCAAGTTAGAATAACTGTTTTCGTTTTTGTGGTGATTACCTCCGCCTGGTTGTTTTTGCGGGCGGTTTTCCTCACGCTGTTGTTTCTCCTGCTTTTCTTTCGGTTCATGTTTTGCCTTTGGCGCAACCGGAAGTGCTTCTGCAGTTTCTTCAATTAAAGCCGAAATCGGTTTTACACTTTCTTCTGCTTCAAAAATACGGTCTGGCTGGTGCTGAGGCTCATCGAAAAGTGTTACAGCATCTCTTTTTCTGCTTACCGGCGTTACTGCGGCTTCTTCTTTAGGTAACCTTGCTCTCTTTTTTACCGGTTTCTCTGGTGTAACTGCGGCTCCTTCGGCAGCTGCAGCGGTAATTTTTGGTGTTTTTTCTGCTTTTGTGGCTTTAGCTTTTGGTGCAGGGGCTGCTACTACAGCTTCGCTATCACTATAAGGGTCGCCAGCTGATTTAGCGGCATTTATAATTTCTTGCTGGTGCAAAAGTACTTCAACAAGGTCTATCTTTCTAAGGGAGTCGGCACCTTCAATGCCATAGGTTTTTGCCAGCTCACGTAATTCTGTTGTGAGCTTATCATTTAATTCTGTTTTGCTGAACATTCTAAATATATATGTTTCAAGAAATTTTTCATTTGCTTATAAC
>Ga0308157_10002852_pt1 | contig 26835 bp, 19 predicted proteins | sample PhyBR1_FD_201035 | JGI IMG/M metagenome (GOLD analysis project Ga0308157, IMG submission 201035) | Phyllosphere microbial communities from UC Gill Tract Community Farm, Albany, California, United States - DLSLB.R1 | ecosystem: Host-associated > Plants > Phyllosphere > Unclassified | place: USA...
CGGTAACAATTTTTTTTACTTCATAAGCATTTAGCACTTCGATGTTCATCATGGCCTGCATTTGAAACAAAAACTCATTTCCAGCTCTTTTTGCCGGATCACCAGTACAACTTTCTTCGGTACCAAGAACAGCAAAATCAACATTGGCACGATTCAGAATTCGAACAAATGCTTTTGTAATTTTCTTTGCTCTATCGTCAAAACTTCCTGCGCAGCCAACCCAAAATAAAACTTCTGGTTGTTTTCCCTGAGCAAGCATTTCGGCCATTGTTGGCACTATTAAACTTTCTGACATAACTTTTATATTATTTTTTTAGCAAAAGGAACAAACTCCCGTCTGCAGGTATTTTTTATTTATTTAATGACAACAGATTAATTTTCGTTTTTCCAATTTAAACGATCTTGTTGACTGTATTGCCATGGTGCGCCATTATTTTCAATATTAGTCATCATAGCATTTAGCGGCATCGGAGCTGCACTTTGTTCCATTACAAGGTAACGTCTCATATCCATAATGATTGAAAGCGGACTGATATTTACCGGACATTCCTCTACACAAGCGTTACATGATGTACATGCCCACAACTCTTCCGGAGTAATATAATCATTCAATAAAGTCTTATTATCTGGAATAAAAACTCCTTTGTTTGCGTCTATATTTCTTCCTATCTCTTCCAACCTATCTCTAGTGTCCATCATGATTTTACGAGGAGACAACTTTTTCCCAGTTTGATTTGCTGGACAAGATGAAGTACAACGACCACATTCTGTACAGGTATAAGCATTTAGTAATTGAACCCAATTCAAATCCTGAACATCACTAGCCCCAAACTTAGCAGGAGTTGCATTTTCTGAAACTGGTGCTGCCGCAAATGGATCAGCGTTTGGATCCATCATTAATTTTACTTCAGCAGTAACAGAGGCTAAATTTTCAAATTGTCCTTGTGGCTTTAAATTAGCAAAATATGTATTTGGAAAAGCTAACAAAATATGAAGGTGTTTTGAGAAATAGAGGTAATTCATAAAAACCAAAATTCCAACGATATGTAACCACCAAAAACCTTCATTAAGCAACATTACCAATTCATTTGACATTCCATTAAAAAGAGGAGCAATAAATTGACTTACCGGAAAAGAACCTGCTTTTATAAAATGAGAAAAACCTCCAGGTACATTTTGCAAATGAAAATCAGAAGCATTCATTAATAAAAACAAAGTCATCAAAATCATTTCAAAATATAAGATTGTATTGGCGTCTTTTTTTGGAAACCCTTTTAAATCTGGATTAAAGAAACGTCTAAGCTTAACAATATTTCTTCTAATCCAAAAAACTGAAACAGCTACAAGAACCAATAAAGCCAATATTTCAAAAGAACCAATTAGAACATCATAAACAACTCCAATTGGAGCAAAGATTCTATGAGTTCCAAATAGTCCATCAATAATGATTTCTAATAATTCAATATTGATAATAACAAACCCTACATAAACAATAATATGAAGGAATCCAGATACTGGACGTTTTACCATTTTGGACTGCCCAAGTGCAATCATAGCCATATTTTTCCATCTCGCTTGTGGATTATCACTACGATCAACATCAAGACCAAGATTAATATTTCTAATAATTTTTTTTACATTCAAATAAAAATATCCGAATCCAATTATCAGTACAATAGCAAATAAAGCATTACTTAAGTAGGTCATGAAACTAGTTTTTTACGTTTATGATAGAATCTTGCGGAGCAACGTATGGCTTATTTTTTTTACCAAAAACAGAAACATTTACATAACGCGTTGGGTTTAGCCTTACATCTTGTAAAAGTAATTCAAGTTCTTTAGAAGTTTTTTCTAAATTATTATACAAAGCTTCGTCTTTCAGCAGCTTACCCATTGAACCTTTACCAGCCTGTAGACCTTGCATCATACCATCAACTTTGTTTAAAGTAGCATTTAAATTTCTGACAGTAAGACCTAAATCTGCTTTATTTAATGAATCTGAAATCTTAACAAAATTGTCTGACACTTTATGGAAATTAGTCACCACACCTTTCAATTGTCCTTTATTTTCTTCTAAAACTACATTTACATTGGCAGCAACTTTATGAAATTGTTCCATCGTTGCACTCAATTCAGCCAAACTCTTTTTTAGATCTGCTTTTCCTTTTGCGTCTAAAACTTCATTAATTCCCATTACTAACTGATCTGCGCTGGTCAATAATTTTTCTAATTTAGCCATTGCTGGATCAATTTTCTCTCCCAATGAATCCATCAAACCAGATTGAACAACTCCCTGAAGATAATCTCCATCCTGAGCTATATTTTTATCATTATAATTAGGACGAATCGCTACTTGTTTTCCACCAATAAGACTTGCATCATAAATTGCTGCTACACTGGATTTGGATATTGGAAAATCCGTATTTATTTGTAATACTACCAGCAAAGTTCCTTTTTCGGTTATTGATATATTTTTTACTTTTCCAATAATAAGGCCATTTATAGTAATAGGTGCTGACGGCGCAAGCCCTTCAACATTTTGGTATTCTACATAAAAAATTTTATAACTATCAAAAAGATCTTTTCCTTTTAGATAATTATATCCCCAAATGAATAATAAAATTGATGTTATAACTAAAATTGCAGTCTTTATTTCTCTTGTAATTTTCAAAATTTTGTTGTTTTTTTTAATGAGTAAATTTAATATAAAATATTTGAACTAATAATTATTTGATAGCTTCCTGGATGCTTATCTTTTTCCCGTTTTTAAATGCAATTAAATAAGCAGATTCAAAGCCTTTTGCCTTAACCTCTTTCAATTGACTTTTTGCATCTTCATAATCATTGCTCTCCCCGTATTGATATTTATACAGATTATCTTCAAAAACTACAGACACATTTTTCAAACCTTTGAAATTCTTAGGACTAATTGCCAACTTCTTTTTAGTAGCCGAAAGCTGAATTTTATATATTACACCTAGAGTATCCTTCTTAATTGGCTTACTAGCCTCCTGAACTTCTTCTTTTTTCTCTTGTGTTTCTTTAAGTATTTCTGAAGGTTTTTCTCCAGCATTTTCTACTTCACCGTTACCAAAATATTCGTTTTTATAACTTATGATAGCATCTGCAATAGCTCTGGCAATATCATCTTGTCCTTTTTCGGAATTAAGTACCTGACCCTCCGCAGCGTTTGAAACAAATCCTGTCTCAATCAAAACTCTAGGCATATATGCCTTGTGCAATACCATGTATGGTGCTTGTTTTACGCCTCCTTGTCTCAATTTTTTACCTAATAATCCAAAAGCATCTTCTATTTTACTGGCTAATGCAATACTATTCTCGAGATATTCCTCTTGCATTAAAGTCATACCGATCATTGTTTCTGGCGAATTTGGGTCAAAACCTTCGTATTTTTGTTTATAATCTTTTTCCAAAGTAATTACCGCATTTTCCTTTTTTGCTGCTTCCAAATTAGAGGCAACTTTAGTCATCCCCATTACATAAGTCTCCGTACCATCTGCAGCCAGATTTTTATTGGCATTACAATGTATAGAAACGAAAATATGCGAATTGGCTCTGTTAGCAATATTAGCTCTTTCAACCAAGTCAATAAAAACATCTGTTTTTCTCGTATATATTACTGTTATTTTCGGGTTAGATTCTAAAATTTTCCCAACTTTTAATGCAATAGCCAATGCAATATTTTTTTCTATTCTCCCGCTATACACCGCCCCAAAGTCATGTGCCCCATGTCCAGCATCCAAAGTAACTTTAAAATTATTGGATTGTCCGTAGGTATTAGCCGTTAACAGTACTATAAAAAATGTTAATGCAACTTTTATTTTTTTTAACATATACATCTAATAGTCATTTAATTACAAGACTTCCGTTATAAATTTATGTTTTGATTATTTTTGCCAAAAAAATATAGTAATTTTGGCACACCAATATTCGACTCATTATTTTACAAAAATAGTATTTAAACCTTTGCATACAAACTTATTTAATATCGTTTTACTATCAATATTCCTATCGTTAGGTAGTGTCAATTTATATTCACAAGATATAAAAAAGAAACAGACAAATATCCCAGCTAATAAACAGGAAGTTAAGAAAACCAAAGAAGAACCAACAGAGATTCCAACACTAGCTGAATCAACTAAAGACACTGTCAAACTTGACACAATTAAAGTGAAAAAGCAATTTCTCGATGGAAAAGTAAATTATAAAGCTGCAAAATACGCCAGAATAGAACAAAAGAAAAAGCTTATTACCTTATATGACAAAGCTGAGTTATATTACCAGGACGTAGAATTAAAATCGGGTATTATAGTAATGGATTATGAGAAAAATGAAGTTTATGCCGGTAGAATCAAAGATTCACTTGGGAATTACACTCAGTTTCCCAGTTTCAAACAAGGTTCAAATCTAATCGAACCTGATTCTATTCGTTTTAATTTTAAAACTAAAAAAGCATTAATCTGGAATTCCAGAACGACACAAGACGAATTTAATGTAAAGGCAGCCATTACAAAAAAAGAAAATGACTCTACTTACTTTTTGAAAGGCGCCAGATTTACTACTGCAAAAGACATTGATAATCCCGAATATTATTTTCAGACTAACAAAATTAAATTTGTACCTGGAAAAAAAATTGTAACAGGATCAACTTATATGGTAATTGCGGGAGTACCTACTCCATTATTCCTTCCGTTTGCGTATTTTCCGCTATCTAAAGAAAAAAGTGTGTCGGGAATAATACTTCCTTCGTACAATGATTCCCAAAGTAAGGGATTCTCGCTTCAAAATGGTGGATATTATTTTGCCTTGAGCGATCATTATAATTTAACTGTGATTGGAGATTACTACACCAACGGAAGTTATGCCTTAGGGATGCAGTCTTCGTATGCAAAAAGATACAATTTCCAAGGTAATGTAAACATCCGTTTTGAAAATAACATTGTTAGTGAAAGAGGTTATCCTGACTATTCCAAAACAAGAATTTATAACATTCAATGGTCTCACTCACAAGATTCAAAGGCCAATCCTAACTCAACTTTTTCCGCTTCTGTCAATTTGGGTAGTAGTGAATATTTTAAGAAAACAATCAATCAAGTCAATGTAGGGTCTTCTTTGAACAACTCGTTGAGTTCGTCGGTGTCCTATAGCACAGTTTTTCATACCGTTCCGGAAAGCCGAATATCACTTACTGCAACTCATTCACAAAATACAAACACAAAAGAAATAAATATGACCCTTCCTACACTACAATTCAGTGTAGACAGAATTTATCCTTTTGCCATGAATGATGGGGCTAAAAAAGGATTTTTCAAAAATATTAATTTACAATATAATTTAAACGGTAAAAACAGCTTTATCACAACCGATTCTTTATTCTTTAAGCCTGAAATGTTTCAAAATGCTGACATCGGATTTCAACACTCTATTCCATTAAGTACCAACTTCAAAGTTTTAAAATATTTTAGCGTTTCGACCTCGGTTAACTATGAAGAAGTTTGGTATTTTAAGACCATTGAAAAACATTATGATGATCAATTATCAACTGTGGTTACTAACGATGTAAAAGGTTTCGATGCTTTTAGAACCTATTCTTCATCGACAAGTATTGGAACTACAATTTATGGAACTTTCAATTTTGGTGATGACAAAAAAATAAAATCCATTAGGCACGTTATGAGACCCTCGCTTTCTCATAGTTATAGTCCTAGTTTTGAAAAATATTATGATACATATGCCATTGATGGAAGTGGAAATATGCAAAAAGACTACACCCGTTTTGAAGGAGGTATGTATGGGGCGCCTGGATTGAACAGCTCAAATTCTGTTGGTTTTAACCTCAGCAACACTTTTGAAGCAAAAGTAGCTGATAAAGACTCTACAAAAACAGAACCAAAAAAGATAATGCTTCTTAATAATTTAAACGTTTCAACGAGTTATAATATCGATGCCGAAACATTAAAGTGGGCACCTGTACGAATAAGCGGAGGAACTCAATTTTTTGACAATAAATTAAGTGCGAATTTTGGAACAACCTTAGATCCTTATGCGATTGATAATTCTGGAAACAGAATCGATAAATTCAATATTAATAATGGTGGAAGTCTTTTTAGAATGACAAGTGCCAATTTGACGATGAATTACTCGCTTTCCAGCAGAGGCGAAAAAGATGAAAAGAATAAAGACTCACAATCTGCTAGGAATGGTGGACGTGAAGACGATTTATTTGGTTCTGATATCGACACAGGCAGCTATCGAAAAAACAGCAAATTTGGTGTGGATGATGAAGATAATGATGCCATAAGTGAATTCTTTAGATCAAAAATTCCTTGGGATATGACATTTGCTTATTCATTAACATATGGTAATAATAATAGGGAGAAAAAAATAACAGGAAACTCGGTCATGGTTTCTGTGAATACTGATTTGACTCCTAAATGGAAAGCCGGTATTTCAACTGGATTTGATTTTGTACAAAAAGGAGTTACTTTCACGCAATTGCGTTTTGAAAGAGATTTAATGAGCTGGAGAATGGATTTTAACTGGACTCCTTTTGGTGATAATGCAAGTTGGAATTTCTATATTGGAATTAAATCCGGAATCCTTAGTGATATAAAATGGGAGAAAAGAAATCAAAACTTTTAACATTATATCACATAACACAATAACTTCCATTAAGAAGAATCTAGTGCTAATAACCTAAATGAATATAACTTTATGAAAACAATAATCAATACCGAAAAAGCTCCAGCACCTATCGGACCTTACAATCAGGCTGTTTTAAAAGGAAATACATTATATGCTTCTGGTCAGATTGCTTTAAATCCTGAAACGATGGAATTGGTTCTTGGCAATATCGATGAAGAAACCAAACAAGTAATGGAAAATCTAAAAGCTATCCTGGAAGCTGCCGGAATGACTTTTGAAAACGTTGTAAAAACAACCATTTTCATATCAGATATGAATGATTTTGCACGAATTAATTTGGTTTACGGATCATATTTTAATGAAAAAACCGCTCCAGCTCGTGAAACGGTTCAGGTGGCTTGTTTGCCTAAAAATGTAAATGTAGAAATATCTATGATTGCAGTGCTATAGCATTTATTAACAATTGTGCTGTTGCTTCATTTGTTGCCAACGGCACATTGTGCACATCACAAACACGAATAAGCATATTCACATCTGCCTCATGCGGATGACTCGAAAGAGGATCTTTAAAGAACAAAACCATCTGGGTTTTACCTTCAGCAACTCTTCCAGCAATTTGCGCGTCACCACCTAGTGGACCTGAGAGCATTCTTCTGGTTTTAAAACCAGCTACCTCAGCTCTACCGCCAGTAGTTCCTGTTGCGATGAATTCTATATTTTCGTTTTGAAGTACTTCACGATTTTTGATAAGGAACTTTACTATATCGTCTTTTTTACCGTCATGTGCAATAATAGCAATTTCCATATACTAACTATTTGCGACGTGATAAGCAATTAAACCGTCAATTGGTCTTCTTAAGACATTCCCTAATTGAAGTTCGTATTTTTCAAAGATTTCAGCCAATTCTTCTTTCAAATAAAAAGCAATGGAACCTACAAAATGTACCGGAACTTCTTTGCAATTATCAAACTGTTTAATATAATTTTTAATAAATGATTTCATTTGTTTAAAAATTATCTTACGACAAAATTCATGCTCTTTATGCTGAATTAAAAATTTAGCAAAAGTAGCTAGATACGCATTTGGATTTGGCTCTTTATACAATTTGTTTTTAATATAATCAGGTTCTAGATTATATTCTTTTTCAAATACCTCAGCTAATTCTTTTGGCATTTTATTAAAGTAATATTTTCTAATCAATTCTTTCCCGAATACATTACCACTACAATCATCCATTGCAATATATCCTAATGATTGTACTTTTTGTTCTAAAACTTTACCATCAAAATAACTACAATTTGAACCAGTACCAAGAATACCAACAATTGCATTTTCCCCTTTTGGAGTCGTTGCAAAAACAGCTGCATAAGTATCTTCTTCTACAACCACGATTGCATTTGAGAAATAATCTCTAAAAATTTCAGAAAGCATTGCTTTCATTCTATCTGTTCCACAACCAGCACCATAGAAAAATAAGTGGGTAGCAGTTTTTTTATTTTGCAATATATCAAATTTAGCATTCAATCGTTCAACGATTTCATCACCGTCAAGAATTTCAGGATTTAAACCTAATGTTTGTGTGGTAAACAAAACTTTTCCTTTTTCATCTATCGCAATCCAATCTGCTTTAGTAGAACCACTATCAACTATTAATTTCATATTGTTTATTTATTGGTTATGAATTTTGTTTCAGAATAATAAAATATTTCGAAACAAAACAACAAGATCCCATTAAGTACAATTAATGGGATCTTGAAAATTATAATTTCTTATTTTAATGAAGAGATATGTACAGCCAAATCAATTAATTTGCTTGAATATCCATACTCATTATCATACCAAGAAACTAATTTAAAGAAAGTTGAATTCAATCCAATTCCTGCAGTAGCATCAACGATTGAAGTTCTTTTATCAGAAATAAAGTCTTGAGATACTACAGCATCTTCAGTATATCCTAAAACACCTTTCATTGTAGTTTCAGAAGCATTTTTCAAAACTTTCATGATTTCTTCATATGAAGTTTCTTTAGCAACTTTTACAGTTAAATCTACAGTTGAAACGTCAGCAGTAGGAACACGGAAAGCCATACCAGTTAATTTTCCATTCAATTCTGGAATAACTTTTCCAACAGCCTTTGCAGCTCCGGTTGATGAAGGAATAATATTTATTGAAGCAGCACGTCCACCTCTCCAGTCTTTTCTAGAAGGTCCATCAGCTGTCATTTGAGTTGAAGTTGTAGCGTGAACAGTAGTCATTAAAGCTTCAACAATTCCGAAGTTATCGTGAATAACTTTAGCCAAAGGAGCTAAACAGTTTGTAGTACAAGATGCGTTAGAAACGATTAAATCAGAAGCTTTTGCAGTTTCGTGGTTTACTCCCATTACAAACATTGGAGCATCAGCAGAAGGAGCAGAAATAATAACTTTTTTTGCACCACCTTTGATGTGTTCGTTTGCAGTTTCGATAGTTGTAAAAATACCAGTACATTCAGCAACTACATCAGCATCAACTTCATTCCATTTTAAGTCAGCTGGATTTCTTTCTGCAGTAATACGAATTTTTCTTCCGTTTACATAAAGTTGTCCTTCTTTTACTTCAACAGTTCCATCAAAACGACCGTGAACTGAATCATATTTTAATAAGTAAGCTAAATGATCAACATCTAATAAGTCATTGATTGCAACAACTTCTATATTATCTCTATTGAAAGATTCTCTAAAAACGATTCTACCAATTCTACCAAACCCGTTAATTCCTAATTTTACTTTTGACATTGTATTAAATTTAAATTATTTTTATTTTATTTTAAACAGACATAATATCAGAAACGCGAAGTAATTCTCGATCGATTTCTGATTTTCCTTTGATTGCTTGTTCTAAAGGAGTAAGTACAATTTTATCCGCTAATACACCCACCATAAAATTAGATTTACCTTCTAAAATGCTTTCAACAGCTTTAACTCCTAAACGACTAGCTAAAACTCTATCAAAACATGACGGTGCGCCACCACGTTGCATGTGTCCTAATACCGAAACGCGAACATCATATTCAGGTAAATTGGAATCAACGTAATCTTTAAGTTCAAAAACAGTTTTACCAATTTTATCTCCTTCAGCAATCACAACAATACTAGATGATTTTCCTGTTGCTTTACTTTTTCTTAATGAATCCAATAAACGATCTAAACCTAAATCTTCTTCTGGAATTAAAATTTCTTCAGCACCGGCACCGATTCCGGCATTCAATGCTATATGACCTGCGTCACGTCCCATTACTTCAATAAGAAACAATCTATTGTGAGAACTCGCAGTATCACGAATTTTATCAATTACTTCAACAACTGTATTCAGAGCGGTATCATAACCTAAAGTATGGCTGGTACCAAATATGTCATTATCAATAGTTCCCGGAATCCCCATTACTGGAAAATTATACTCGGAGTTGAATAATAAAGCTCCTGTAAAAGAACCATCACCACCAATTACTACTAATGCATCAACTTCTGCTTTTACAAGATTTTCATGTGCTTTTTTACGCCCTTCAGAGGTCTTAAAATCCATAGATCTTGCGGATTTTAAAATAGTTCCTCCTTTATTAATAATGTTATTTACACTTCGAGGTCCCATTTCCATAAAATCTCCCTCAATCATTCCTTGATAACCTCTATAAATACCAACACATCCTATATTATGAAAAGCACATGTTCGCACTACAGAGCGAATGGCGGCATTCATTCCAGGGGAGTCTCCTCCAGAGGTAAGGACACCTATCTTTTTTATTGTTTTTGACATTTTTTTAAGTATTAAAGTGTAAATTTAGCAATTATTGTAGATAATTTAATGGTGCTTTGCAATATTTTAATAAAATTTTAGAATTCAAACGTTTTCGTTGATAAGTTTCTTTTCTATGAAAAACAGAAGCAAATTAGATTGTTATTTTTAGCTAAAATCGCCGCTTCAATATTAGTTTTTACAACTTCCTCTTTATCAAAACAAATAAATTTTCAATATTAAAAATGTCCCCACATATTCAAAATTTACATTTGACAATAAAGTTAGCTAAATTTAATCAAAACACATTTAAACTATTCAAAAACAAACGCTTAACTAATCTTCATTTGGCAATACCGCATCTCTATTCACTTTAGGCTTCTCTGTCTTAGGCTCAGTAGGCTTAGTGAAGTTGATAAAGTCGGGATTCAAATTAGAATCCGTATCTATTATGTTTCCTTTGGATTTATTTGGTTTAGTCAATTTATTGCTTTTAAACATTTTATCTACTAATTCTGTAAAAGTATCAAAATCGACCTCGTAAGAGATACCTACACCTTGAGTATATCCAATATCTTGTCCTATATAATTAATATCATTTTCTTTATTGAAAAAATGCAGATTGAAAGACCCATCTTCATTTACTCTATATTTAATATCAATATCTCCAACAATAGACGATTCGTGAACACCGCCAAAAGGCACACCTATTTTTCCGTTTATTGTAATTCTTTCATTTACTTTTGATGAAACGATTGCTTCAACACGACCATCTGTTTGCGAACTTGGCCTGTTATCCGGAGATACAACATTAAAATTCATTTCGAATTTTTCGTCGTTCGAATGCACAATATCACCCAACATACTCGACGCCGTTTCATACAAGCTTGAAGAAACTGCCTGACTTGAACCATCTTTGCTCAAAAAACTTCCAGTTGACAATAGGTACAACGCTTGTGTTTGTCTTACGTCTTTATCAGATAACTCAGTTTGAAGTTCAGATTTCAAAACGCTTTTGATTGTTGGAAAATCTATAAAAAAGTCTGGTTCAGGACGGGTTAAATCTCCATGTATACCAATAACAACTTCTACATCAACTTTCTTATTGACGCTGGAATTTTCAATTAATAAAGCAGGATTTGCCGATGTTTGATAAACAGCTTCCAAATTCAATTGAGCCCTCATTGGATCTCCTTCCCAAACAATCGAACCACCTTTTCTAACATTAAACTTTTTATCGATTAAACCACCATATTTAAAATTATAAGTCCCATCGTAAGGCAAGAAATCGCCCCACATATTGAAGTTTCCTAACGTATTAATTTTAAACAATAAATTTCCGTTACCCCTACCTTTCATTCCGTGTCCCGAATTTCTATCCAAAATCACTTCGACCTCGGCGTTTGGAGTAATTTCTAAATCGAATTCTAATTCCAGTCCGTTGTAGTTTTTGACTTTTTCTGCAATGCCTTTTTGTAAATTGAATTTTTCTTTTGGAGTTATGAAATGGATAAAGCTATTTTCACTAACACTTTCGGCATTGTTTATTGGGATTTTTAACACTGTACCTTTCTCGGATTTTGCATCTACTTTGATTACTAGTCCGCTTGTTGGTCCTTTTATTGTGGCATCTCCATTAATAAATGCAGTTCCAAAATAAGCCGCGTCTTCACTATCCTGAGTATCTAGCACAAGGAACCTTTTTGAATTTATCGCCAAATCCAATTTCCAATCTGAAAAATTCTTATGTTCAATAACTCCATTTAATGTTCCGACTGTTTTGAATTTTGTATCGGTTAATGTATTGTTTCTAAAAAGGAACTTTTCGTCTGTTAGATCAATAATCGTCTTATCTTTTAAAGCATAATCAACATTTAAATAAGGAACAGTCAGACCTCCTCCATTAACATATAATCGTCCATTGATATCAGGTTTATTTACAGATCCGCCAATAGTTGCATTCCCTGAAACCAATCCTCTTATATTAGAAATAACATCTCCGCCCAAAGGACTTAAAATGGCTAAGTTGAATTTGTCAAATTTGAAATTGAGATCAAATAATGTTTCTTTATTTACAATTTCAAAATTTCCATCGGCATTAAAAGATTCAATATTTTCATTTTCAATAGTGGAATACAAAGTAAATTTTTTAAAAGTCTCATCTCCTTTTATATCAAAATTTAAAACACCCAAATCATAATCATTGATCTTTAAATTATCAATAACCAATGAAGCTGTCGGTTTGTACACTAGTTTATTTTGATTGAAATTAATCTTTCCATTTAAATTACCCTTAATATCAAAACTCTCCTGGGCCGATGTCAACGCATTGATATCAAAATTTTGAAACTCAAGATTTAAATCCTTATAGGAATCGCCCCTAAATTCTCCATTGAGTTTAACTTCCTGCTCTGCATTGGAGAGAATAAAATCATCGAGCTTAAACTCTTTTAAATTTTTATCAAAAATCAATCGATTATTAGACGTATTGGCTTCATTTAAAAACCACATGCTATTTTTGAGCTTAATCTCGGATTTACTAAAACCAATTATGTTTTTATTATCCTTATCAATTGTGTGATATAAATCCAAATTGAAAAAATCATTACCCTTTGTACCTCCTTTAAACTCGGTTCTAAAAAACAAAGTATCTTTTGAGGTAACGTTAATCAAACTAAAGCCCCGGATTTTATACATTTTGGTTTTAATACTATCCAGCTCTATATAAGTATTGTACAACGGATTTTTATTATCAATAGAAACCCGAATATTATCAAGAGTAGTATTGGAAGCGGTTATAGTCGGGGAATTAAAATTGAATTTAAATTCGTTGTTATCAGAATTTATAAGTCCTTTTACGACTGTGTTTTCGCTAATCTTCATTTCAGGAAAAAACACTTCGACTATTTTATCATAAACCTCAAAATTAAATTTCAGAAACTGACCTTTTTTAACTTTTATAGGCTTATAATTCGTATAAAGACTTCCTAATGAATTGGAAACCAGATTTTTTAATTCGGCGAATCTAAAATTGCCGACAATTGTACCGTTAGTAATATCTGGAGCGGAAATTTTTATAGTACGAATCCTTTTTTCATCAAAACTGGAATTAAAATTAAATTCATTGAATTGATAGGTGTTTTTTGAATTGACATAAGTGGCATTATTTATAAAAATATTACCATGCAGATTTTCGATCGAATTCCCTTGTACATCAACAATCGCATCACCGTTGAATTTCGCCAGCGTATCTTTTACAAAATTTAATCTGTGTAAATCTGCAGCGCCAACATTTATTTTAAAATCGTACTGGCTTTCTTTATTGCTTAAATTAACCAAACCATCAAAATTCATTTTCAGATTTGGGTCATTTATAATAAGTGAACCTTTGTACAACGGCAATTTGAAATTACCATTTACATCAATATTTTTATAATTATACCCATTGTAAGCAATACTGGATACAACACCTTTTAACGAAGTATCTAAGTATTTTTCTGAGAAACCTTTACCATCAACATCTATATTCAAGCTGACTTTGGATAAATTTTTATTATCTAAAAACTCGCCGATATTGAAATCATTCAAAACCACATAACCAACATAGGCGGCTCTGTCACTTTGATTCATATTCACAATTGACAGTTTAGACTTCATAATTCCTAAACCAGTTTTAGCTGCGAAATTTGCTTTGACCGAAGTTGTTGTAACCTGTGTATTTCCAATTAATGAAACGTTTCCTAATTTCTTGATGATAACAGGCAGGCTTTTGCCTAAAACATTTGGCAGCAAGTTTACCAAATCATTATAATTTGTAGACAAATGATCAAATTTTCCATTCATATAGAATTTTTGATATTGATCGCCCAATAGGTTTTTAAAATTAATAAAACCCATTAATCTCGTGCCTCTGTTGTCTTTCAAACTTAGATCCAAAAACTTCAAATTATTCAGAGGACCCGTAATATGAGATCTAAGCTTAAAAACTCTGTTTCTTCCCAATTCATTATAAAAGCAACGAATGTCATTTGAAGCAATTTTTGCCGATTTGAATTTAAAATCAAATTCAACTTTATTTTCAAAATCAGAGAAATCATCAATCTCATAATTTAACGCGGCATAGCCTTTAATAGTGGATTCCTCGGTTCGAAGTTCCATTTTATCAAGAATCATATGCTGCTGGGTAAAACTGTAATTCCCTTTTAAGTTTTTAATATAAACCCCACGGTGATCCAGAAAAGACATTTTTTGGATATTCCCATATATTTCGGGTCCATATACTTTAAAATTGGTGAGTGAAATTTTCAACCTGGTAAAATCAACGGCTTTTGGAGTTTCATGATTTTCATTTACCAATAAAAATCGGCCATTTGACAAATCAATACTGGTAGCAGTCAATAAAAATTTCTTTTTTGAAGGCGTTTTGCTAGTCCCGAAAGCATCTATAAAATAATCTAAATTGGCTTTGTTTTCATTTTTGTAGGTTTTCAAATTGAAAAGAACACCATCCAATGAGATATCATTAAAAATCAAATCGCCATCAAGAATTTTTTTTGCACCAAGAATAGTCGTATTTATTCTTTTGACATAAATCAAAGTATCTTTATGATGATCAATAATTAAAACTTTTTTGAGCTTTACACCACCAAAAATAGTAACCTGAACTTCCTCAAGGTTCATGTGTAGTCCAAAGTCTTTATTGATACTTTTCATGAAATACTGAGCCATTTTGGTTTGGACAAAAGGCGTCGTAATGGCTATAAAAAGTACTAACAAAAGTAATATTAGTCCAACGAAAGTACGGAATACTATTTTTTTAATCTTTTTGATAAGAATTGTTTTTGATGTTTTTGGACAAATAAATAATTTGCCGTTAGAAATGGTAAAATCTTAACTAAAAATCTTTAATTTTGGCGCAGCTGTAAAAATACTATTTTTATAGTAATTCGTCAAATTTACTTCAAAATTCATCTGTATATATGCAAATTCCTGAGGTTTTTATTCTTGCCATAGAAAGTTCTTGCGATGATACTGCAGCCGCCGTATTATGTAACGATAAAGTACTATCGAATGTTGTTGCCAATCAATTAATTCATAACCAATATGGGGGTGTAGTTCCCGAATTGGCTTCGCGAGCTCACCAACAAAATATTGTTCCTGTCATCGACGCAGCATTAAAAAAAGCAAATATTAAAAAAGAACAATTATCAGCTATTGCATTTACGCAAGGGCCAGGACTTATGGGATCACTTTTGGTTGGAAGTTCATTTGCCAAGTCAATGGCTTTGGCTTTGGGAATTCCGCTAATTGCAGTAAATCACATGCATGCTCATATTTTGGCACATTTTATTGATGAAGAAGGTTTTGATAAACCTGAATTTCCATTTTTAGCATTAACTATAAGCGGCGGACATACCCAAATTGTTAGAGTAGATGACTTTTTTGATTTAACAATTATTGGAGAAACGACTGATGATGCAGTTGGAGAAGCGTTTGATAAAACGGCTAAAATATTAGGTCTTCCCTACCCAGGCGGTCCTTTGGTTGATAAATATGCACAATTAGGAAATCCAAAAGCTTTCCCTTTTACCAAACCAAAAGTTCCTGGATTGGATTTTAGTTTCTCTGGATTAAAAACTGCCATTTTATATTTCATTCAAAAGAAAAAATTAGAGAATCCAGATTTTATCGACGAAAATATAAATGATATCTGTGCTTCTATTCAGCATACGATTATTGAAATTTTGATGGACAAAATAAAAATGGCTGTCAAAGAAACCGGTATTACGCAAATTGCAATTGGCGGAGGAGTTTCTGCTAATTCAGGCATTAGAAGCACGCTAAAAGCTACCGAAGAAAAATACGGCTGGAAAACTTTCATCCCAAAATTTGAATACACAACCGATAATGCTGCAATGATTGGAATTGTAGGTTATCAAAAGTTTTTATCACAAAAATTTGAAACGGCTGATGTTGTTTCTAAAGCAAGAATACAATTTTAATTATGCAATTATTTTATAATCCTACCATAAACGAAGACACTAGATCTTTCTCTTTTGATAAAGAAGAAAGCAAACATATTATTAAAGTACTTCGTAAAAAAGACGGCGATATATTACACGTAACGAATGGTTTAGGATTATTATTTGAAACTGAAATAACATTAGCTTCTGACAGTAAATGTACAGTTGAAATTATTTCTATTGAAAAAACTGATACTCCAAAATACAAATTACATCTGGCTGTCGCTCCAACAAAAATGAACGACCGCTACGAATGGTTTTTGGAAAAAGCGACCGAAATAGGAATTCACGAAATCACTCCAATTTTCTGTGACCGTTCAGAAAGAAAAGTGATTAATATAGATCGATTTGAAAAAATCATTCTTTCGGCGATGAAACAATGCAATCAAATGTATCTTCCTAAATTAAATCCTGCAATCAGTCTTAAGGAGTTTTTAAAGAACAAAATAACTGGAAGTAAATTAATTGCACATTGTGAAGAAACCAACAAAAAATCGCTAAAATCAGTACTGAATCCTAACACCGATTACACTATTTTAATCGGACCTGAAGGCGATTTTTCAAGCAAAGAAATAGAATTAGCATTAGAAAATAACTTTATTCCTGTATCTTTAGGAGAAACAAGATTACGCACAGAAACTGCTGCAATTGTTGCTTGTCATAGTGTTGTTTATACTAATGAAGATTAGATTGTAAAGTATGAGAAAGGCATTATTCATAATATTATTTATTTCTATTCCGTGTTTCTCTCAGGAAATTGCTTTGTTAAAATACAGCGGCGGTGGTGATTGGTATGCAAATCCAACCTCATTACCAAATCTGATAAAATTTTGTAATGCCAATATCAATACCGAAATCAAACCTAAACCTCAAACAGTACAACCCAGTAGTCCTGATTTACTTTCGTACCCTTTTGTGCACATGACTGGTCATGGAAATGTAGTTTTTAACGATGCTGATGTTGAAAATCTCAGGAAATATTTACTAGCAGGCGGATTCCTTCACATTGATGATAATTACGGAATGGATCAATACATTCGAAAAGAAATCAAAAAGATATTTCCCAATAATAACTTGATTGAAATTCCTTCAAGTCATCCTATATTTCAAAAGCCTTTTCCTTTTCCTAATGGCTTACCAAAAATTCATGAACATGATGGCAAAAGACCACAGGCGTTTGGGATTTTCATAGAAAACAAACTGGTTTTACTTTATACCTACGAATGCGACCTTGGTGACGGTTGGGAAGATGCTGAAGTACACAATGATCCATTAGAAGTACGTGAAAAAGCATTAAAAATGGGAGCCAATATCATCAATTATATCTTTACAAATTGATTAATTACCTGCAAAGCTTCCAAACAAAAATCTGAATATCGATCATTAAAACCGCAAAAAAGTTATTGATATTGTTTTTTCCAATTTAATTTAACAAGAATAAATCAGTATTTAAATTTCATTTTTATATGATTTTTTAATCAAAAACATAAATTTAACACAAACAAACCTACGTACTTTTACCCAATTTACTGATTTACAACTCAATAAAATAGCCGTTTTTATAAAAATAATTAAAATAGAATGTTAATTTTCATTGACAAGTGTTTATAAATGTTATAAAATTGTAAAATAATTGCTGCAGCAAATAATTTTATAACAAAAAAACTCAAAGCCATGAAAAAACTAATTCTATCAGTTGTGACTGTACTTATGTTGTTTTCTTGTCAAAACGAAAATGACCCAAATGATCCAAACGAATCAATAAACAATACTCTTGCGAGTACGCAGCGAAAATGTGCGACACAAGATGTCTTTGAAGCTCAGCTAGCAGCTGATCCAACTTTGGCTAATCGAATGAGTGAAATCGAAGCTTTTACTCAAAAAACAATTTTAACCAAGCGATTAGTAAACGGTAGCATAGAGATTCCCATAGTAGTTAATGTATTATACAGAACTACAGATGAAAACATTTCTGATGCACAAATACAATCTCAAATTGATATACTGAATAAAGATTTTAACGCTTTAAATTCAGATTATAATTCCGTTCCCTCCATATTTGAGAATTTAAAAGCGAAAGTAGGTATCACTTTTGTATTGGATCAGGTAATTAGAAAATCAACTACCAAAAAATCTTGGGGAACTAATGACGTAATGAAAAAAACGAACAGAGGCGGATTAGCACCAGTTTCTCCAAAAACAAAACTTAATTTATGGGTGTGTACTATTGGAGGAGGCATACTTGGTTACGCACAGTTTCCTGGTGGTTCTTCAGCTACAGATGGTGTAGTAATAGATTCCAGATATTTTGGCTTATCAGGAACGGCAAATGCTCCTTACAATCTTGGAAGAACAGCTACTCATGAGATAGGCCATTGGATGAATTTAAGACACATATGGGGAGATGCATCTTGTGGAAATGATTTAGTTGCTGATACGCCAACGCACGACAGCCCAAATTACGGAGTTCCTGTTTTCCCACATTATAGTACTTGTACAGGAAAACCAGTTGAAATGACAATGAATTACATGGACTACACTGATGATAACGCCATGTATATGTTCACATTAGGACAAAAAAGTAGAATTTCTGCCATATTTGTGTCTGGTGGAGCAAGGTCTGAATTTGGGATATAATTTATAATTATTTTTCTTTTAAAGAAACTCGTTAATTAATTAGCGAGTTTTTTTAACTTTATAACCAAATACAACGATATGATTTCATCTAAGATTATTGCAAACGGTATATTGCGAGCTATTGCTACTTTAATTTTAGTTGTATTATTACTTTATTTTTTATACCAAATTCAAACTATACTCATTTACCTCTTAGTTTCATTAATTTTGACTCTAATAGGTTCTCCGATTTTAGACTTTTTGGAAAGAAGGCTGAAATTCAAACACACCATAGCTACTATAACTGTTTTGGCGTTTTATCTGTTGATCATTTTAGGCTTTATAATGACTTTTATACCATTAATTATCTCTCAAGGTGAAAATTTATCTCTTTTAAATACAGTTGAAATAGAAAAGAAAAGTCTCGCACTAATTAACCAAATAAATAGTTTTCTTGAACATCATCATATAGATTCGAATGCTGTTTTTAATACAAACAACTTTAAATCTATTGTTGGTTTTAATACCATTCCTAATTTTCTAAATTCAATAATAGGAACAATTAGTGATTTCGGAATTGGATTAGGTTCCGTTTTATTCATTACATTTTTCTTTCTCAAAGACAAAATACTATTTATAAAAGGAGCCCAATTATTAGTGCCAAGTGCACAAAAAGAAAGAATTTTAAACTCTGTAGAAAAAATAAATACCTTACTTTCCCGCTATTTTATTGGATTATTAATACAACTATTGATCATTTTTATATTGTACACCATTGTATTAATTATTTTTGGAATACCAAATGCATTAGTAATCGCCTTATTGTGCGCTGTTCTGAATATCATTCCTTATCTCGGACCGCTAATAGCATCGGTATTTGCTGCTATTTTAACGATGCTAAGCAATCTTGGTTCCGATTTTCAATCCGAAATTTTACCTAAAACCATTTATATATTAATCGGCTTCTGGATTGTGCAATTAATTGATAATAACTTCTCGCAACCTATTATTTTTTCTAAAAGCGTTAGCTCGCATCCACTTGAAATATTTTTGATAATTTTGATCGCCGGATTCTCTTTTGGAATTTTAGGAATGATTATTGCAGTTCCACTGTACACGATCTTGAAGGTAATTTTAAAAGAATTTTTACCAGATAATGCGTTTATTCAACTAATAACAAAAAAAATATAAAGTGGACTCAGACATTTTAGATCCCAAAATACAGGAATTTATAAATTTAAATATCGGAAATTCAGTTTCCAAATTAGCACTTCAAAAAAATCCATTTCCAGAAGTTGAGTGGATTTCAATTTTAAATCAAATTGCTGCCAAATCAAAAGCAAAAGATAAATTACCAACTTGGTTTTCGACTTCAAATATCATTTATCCAACTAAAGTTTCGGTAGAACAAACCTCTTCCGAAGCAACTGCCATGTACAAAGCTTCCATTGTATCTGGCGAAAATTTAATTGATTTAACAGGTGGTTTTGGAATTGATGATTTTTATTTTTCCAGAAAAATTAAAAACATCGTTCATTGCGAAATAAATCAGGATCTTTCTCATATAGTTAAACATAACTTAGACCAATTAAACAATAATTTTATTACTTGTTATTGGGGAGACAGTTACGAAATTTTGCAAAAGCTAAACACTAAATGGGATTGGATTTACATTGATCCGTCACGGCGAAGTGACACGAAAGGCAAAGTTTTTATGCTAAAAGATTGCCTTCCAAACGTACCTGAAAATCTTGATTTTTATTTTGAAAACACCAATTCAATTTTAATAAAAACCGCTCCAATTTTGGACATTTCTGCCGGTATTAATGAATTAAAATGTATAAAAACAATTCATATCGTTGCTGTAGAAAATGAAGTAAAAGAACTGCTGTGGGAATTAAACAAAGATTATCAGGGCAGTATTTCTATCAAAACGGTGAACATAGTAAAAGATCACATAGAAACTTTCGATTTTAATTTAGATGAAAATCAATTACAGCCGAGTTATTCATTACCTCAAAAATATCTGTATGAACCCAACAGTGCCATCATGAAATCTGGAGGTTTTGATGAAGTAGGACTTTTTTATAAATTAAACAAACTTCATAAACATTCTCATCTCTACACGTCTGATGAATTAATATCATTTCCGGGACGAGTTTTTGAAATAGAAAATTGCATTCCGTACAGCAAAAATGAAATGAAGCATTTTTTGGAAAATCAAAAGGCAAATGTTACCACCCGAAACTTTTCAGAATCTGTAGAAAACATTCGAAAAAAATGGAAAATACAAGAGGGCGGAAACTTATATTGTTTTTTTACAACTGATGAAAATAATAGCAAAATTGTTTTAATTTGCAACAAAATAAAATTATAAAATTATAAAATGAAATACCTACTAGTTTTAGCATTCTGCATTTTAAGTTCTTCTATTTTTGCTCAAAAACCTTGTGAATACGCTACAAATGTGACCGATTCCCTTGGCACTTATAAATCTACAAAAGAATATTTAATTCACGAAAAAGTATTCGCAGGCAATTCAAACTATATTTTCTGTTCATTGGCACTAACTGACGGAATGCCAACTTTGACCTTACAGTTTATTCAAAAAAGTAAAGAGTTTGTAAAAGCAAATTGCTTTGATAAAAATTCAAGAATCTATCTACAATTACAAAACGGAAAAATTGTAACACTTTTGCACATAGATCAGGAAAATTGCGGAAGCTTAATACGTGATGACAAAGGTTTCGACAATCGCGTAAAATCTGGAATTTTTATGTTCTCCAGAGAAAACTATGAAGACTTAAAAACGACACCTGTTACTTTAATGCGAGTAAAATATCTAACTGATACTGAAGATTATATCCTCAAAAAAGAATTAACAGCAGAACTAGACGGAAAAGTTTACCAACCAGAAAATTATTTCATTAACAATATCCGTTGCATTGAGTGATTAATGTGATAATTAGAAAATGTGACAATTAGATAATTTTACAAAAAGGGAGCAAAAAATTGCTCCCTTTTTTGTTTTAAAACAATTGAAATATTTTCTTTAAGAATAACAAAAATATAAACTACACCATCAATTATCTCATTTTCTAATTGCCACATTTTCTAATTTTCTAATAATCACATTCCCACTTAAAATTAGAAACTTTATCATTGAGGCCTGCTTTCAAATTATAATGCCACCATTCAGAATCAAAAGAATTAAAATGCTCTTTGATCATAATTTTTCTTAACATGTTTCTGTTGTTTTTTATTTCTTTAGAAAAATCAGGAAAATCATGGCTCGCTTCTTTTCCAAAAAAATCAAAAGAAGTTCCCATATTTAGTTCCTTTCCCTGAAAATCAACTAAAGTAATATCCACAGCTCCTCCTCTATTATGGATTGAACCTTTTGCTGGATTGGCAACATATTTGGGATTGGACACAATCGCCCACATTCTTTTTTGAATATCCAAAGGGCGGTAACAATCGAATATTTTAATTTTAAAACCCTTTTGTATAAACCTTTTATTTGCCGAAATCAGCGCTTTTACAGTCTTGTATCGCAAATAACATTCTGCACAATCATACACTTTTGATTTCAAAAAATTATCATCAGTCGCATATTTCATGTCATATACAAAATCCTGACTGTAGTCTTTTATATTTACAAAAGTTGTATCATTAACCAGTTCCGAAGACGTTTGAGCAATGCTATTTTCAAAAGCCACCAAACACAACAAAACAAATAAAGGTTTCAAGTAGGAAATCATATCAAATAATTTTTTATAAAAGTAGAAAAATTTAAACGGCAGAGAAAAGTTATTCAATTAAAACATTTGCATCTTCATTAAGTAAAAGCTTCTGTCACTCTCTCAACTTCACGATATAATCAAGGGTTCTAGAGTAATTAATCACCAAATAAATTGTGTTAGAATTGCTACTTTTACAAATACAATTAATTATTAATCCTTATTTTTATTAATAAATTCGGTAACTTACCAACTGAATTTCAACCCCTTTTCAAATAGATATTATTCACAATAACCAATCTTTTTATTATTATTCGAATATTAAAAAATTATATTTCAGACATACTATGCGCCCCCAACTTTTACTTTTATTAACAGTACTTTTTCTTTCTAGTTGCAATCAAAAACCAACTGAAAAACAACAGTTTAAACACACGAATGATTTAATCAACGAATCCAGTCCATATCTTTTACAACATGCCCACAATCCAGTTGACTGGAAAGCCTATAACCCTGAAAGTCTAGCTAAAGCCAAAGATGAAAACAAGTTAATTATTATCTCAGTCGGCTATTCTGCTTGCCATTGGTGTCATGTTATGGAAGAAGAAAGTTTCCAGAATGATTCCGTTGCCAAAATAATGAATGACAATTTCATCAGCATTAAAGTGGACAGAGAAGAACGTCCTGACATAGATCAAATTTACATGAATGCTGTACAATTGATGACTGGAAAAGGCGGATGGCCATTGAACTGTATTGCGCTTCCTGATGGTCGTCCGATTTTTGGAGGAACTTACTTTACCAAACAGGAGTGGATGAAAATGCTAACTGAACTTTCTACTTTATATAAAAATGATCCTAAAAAAGTAATTTCCTATGCAGACAAACTGATTGAAGGAATTCAAAAATCAGACTTAATTCAGTTGAATACGAATGCGATTGATTTTAAATCTTCCGATTTAAATACTGCGGTGAAAAACTGGAAAGAAGTCATGGATTTTCAAAATGGTGGTTTAGTAGGAGATTCTAAATTTCCTATGCCAAAAGCGCTCCATTTTTTATTACGCTATAGTGTTCAAAACAAGGATAACACTCTACAAAAATATGTTGACAACACTTTACTTAATATAGCAAACAAAGGTCTTTATGACCCTATCGGCGGAGGTTTTTATAGATATACTGTAGACACTAAATGGCATGTTCCTCATTTTGAAAAAATGCTTTATGATAATGCACAATTGGTAAGTTTATATTCAGACGCTTATTTAGTCAGTAAAAATGAAACCTATAAAAAAACCGTTGAGGAAACTTTAGCGTTCGTTGAAAAAGAACTCATGGCTAAAAATGGCGCTTTTTACTCTTCTTTAGATGCGGATAGCAAAAATAAATCAGGCAAATTAGAGGAAGGTGCTTATTACAGCTGGGATAAAAAGGAATTGCAAAATATATTAAAATCTGATTTTGCTCTTTTTCAAAAGTATTATAACATTAATGAAAGTGATGTATGGGAAGACAATAAGTATGTTTTATTCAAAACATTATCAGACATTGACTTTGATAAAAAAAATAATATCCCAGTAACCGAATTGAATTCTAAACTTAAAAACTGGAAACAAATCCTTTTAAAACAAAGACAAAAAAGATCAAGACCTCATCTTGATGACAAAACGCTAACTTCATGGAATGCTTTAATGATAAAGGGTTATACTGCTGCCTATCGTAGTTTTAAAAATCCTCATTATAAAGAAATGGCTCTAAAAAATGCTACTTTTTTATTAGACAATCAAGTCCAAAAAGATGGAAGTTTATTTCATACTTATAAAGATGGAAAAAGCAGCATTACAGGATTTTCAGAAGATTATGCTAGTGTTGTTGATGCGTTTATTGCCCTATATCAAATTACTTTAGATGAAAAATGGTTGACAAAAGCCAAGCAACTTACTGATTATTCATTGAGTCATTTTCTGGATAAAAAAACCAATATGCTCTATTTTACTTCAAATAATTCCAAAGATTTGTTTACCCGAAAAATGGAAATTAGAGATGATGCAATTCCTGGATCTAACTCGGTTTTTGCACACAATCTATTCCTTTTAGGGCACTATTATTCTAATGCAACGTATTCCAAAATAGCCAAACAAATGCTTCATAATGTAGCTGGCGATGCAGTAAAATATCCTACTGAACATTACAATTGGCTGAATTTAATGCTGAATTATACTGGGAATTATTATGAAGTTGCCGTTTCAGGTAAAGATGCATTTTCAAAAATTAATACTTTGCAAACGTATTATTTACCGAATATTTTAATTGCAGGAGCAACCAAAGAAAGCAGATTGCCTATTATGGAAAGTAGATTTATTCCAAACGAAACCTACATTTATATCTGTGTTGAAGGTGCCTGTAAATTGCCTGAAACTGATGTGTTAAAAGCAGTTTCAAAATTGCAGTGATAAAATCCAAATAAAGGTTACTCAAATTAAAATTGCTACAGATTAAATGATTTCAAAGGATTTTATAATCATTTTTGATCAATTAATTCTATTTAACGAAAACATTTTAACCGCAAGGAACGCGAAGGCAAATTATTCTTTGTGGTCAAAAACGCAAAGTTCGCAAAGCTTTGTGAACCTTGCGTAATACTTTGCTTTCTTTACGGTTAAAAGCAGGTCTTAAATAAAGTGCATAGTTCTAACTTTATTAAACACCAATAAAAAAACCTAGTATGACTTCAGAGTCTGCTAGGTTTTTTCATTTGAATTAATAATTATTTTAGAATTTATGGATTAGGCACCATTAAATGATTAGTTGAGATTTCACCGCTTGGTATTGGCCAAATATAATTGCTACTTGTAACTAAAACAAGCGGTGCTGTACCGATAGATCCTGTTTTTGCAGGCAAAGTTTTCAAATTTCTTTGTAAATCTTGTAACCTGAAACCTTCTCCTAAAAATTCTATTTGTCTTTCTATCAAAATAGTACTGATTATCGCATCTTTACTATTTATGGCAGTATCCGGAAAAACATATTTAGGATTGGAACGATTTCTTACCTCTTTTAACAAAGCGATAGCTTTTTCTAAATCATTGTTATATGCTGCTGCTTCAGCTAAATTCAATAAAACCTCCGCATAACGAATAACCGGTACATAGTCCCGAAAAGGTGCGGTTGTAATAGCAAATTTCTTCAATACTTTTTGTTTAGCAGCATTTGTGCCAATTAAACCAGCTCGCGCATCATCAGAAGAGCCCAAGGCTGGGTTACTTACAATACCTGCCGTTGCTAAAAAAAGAATAGGCTGTTTCAAATAATTAAAAGCTAAAGCACTTTGAGCAGATGGTGTTTCTGTAGTTGAATTGGCAAAAGGTATTGAAAAAATGGCTTCTGTACCTGTATAACTTCCACCAAAAATGGTCGCAAAATTAGCTTCTAATTTATGCGTTATGGAACCCGAAGTATATTGAAATGGAATAGTGCTTGAAACAATTTTAGAAGACTCTTCAATAACTTTTGCATAATTATTCATATTCAAATAAGCCCTTGTTTTCAGAGCAATAGCAGTACTTTTGTGCGCTCTTGAAGTATTTAAAAGTGTGGTAGAATAAGATATGGGCAGATCTTGTTCAGCATCGTCCAAATCTTTTAGAATTTGGGTGTAAACTTCAGCAACAGTACTGCGGGCGATATCATTATTGCCAGCACTCGTTATCGCAGTTAATCGAAGTGGCAGGCCCAAACCATTTTTATCATAATTATATGGTCTTGCGTAAGTTTGCACCAAACTCAAATAAGACAAAGCACGCACAAACTTGGCTTCGGCTATATAAAATTTAGCATCCGCCTCCGATATAACTTTAGTTTCATTCAATCTTTCTATTAAAATATTAGACGCATTAATAGCAGTATAACATGCTGACCAAACATTATTAATAAATTCATTTGTAGATGCAACGTTTTGATTCCAAACTGCAGAACCTGTTGCAGCATTGCCATCATTCTGACCAAATTCGTCGGCTCG
>Ga0308157_10002853_pt1 | contig 26828 bp, 22 predicted proteins | sample PhyBR1_FD_201035 | JGI IMG/M metagenome (GOLD analysis project Ga0308157, IMG submission 201035) | Phyllosphere microbial communities from UC Gill Tract Community Farm, Albany, California, United States - DLSLB.R1 | ecosystem: Host-associated > Plants > Phyllosphere > Unclassified | place: USA...
GGCGCAGGCGGTGCGTGCGACGGAACCTGCTATCCTCGCGGCGCGTCGTGCGCTGCACGACCAATTGGGCGCTGCCATTGCGCGCCGTTTTTCCTGATAAAGAGAGTGTCATGCCACATCCAACCGAGTTGACTGTCCACCAGAAATCGCGCGTGCTCGACGTCGCCTACGACGACGGCAGCGCCTTTTCGCTCCCGTTCGAATATCTGCGCGTGTATTCGCCGTCGGCCGAAGTGAAGGGCCACGGCCCGGGCCAGGAAGTGCTGCAACTTGGCAAACGCGAAGTCGGCATCGCCGACGTCGAGCAGGTCGGCAACTACGCGATCAAGCCAACCTTCTCGGATGGCCACGATACCGGCATCTTCAGCTGGGATTATCTGTATGAGCTGGGCCGCAGCCAGGAATCGCTGTGGAAGCAGTACGTGGCGCGCCTGCAGGCGGCCGGCTACGACGAACAGAGTGGCCGCGCGCCGGTGACGCAGTTCGCAGAAGTGGCGGCGGCGAAGTCGGGCGGCGGTGGCTGCGGCTCGGGTAGCTGCGGCTGCAAGTGATATAACGCATGGCGTCAGTCGCGGCCGCTGTCGGTGGCCGTCGACATCAGGCGGGCGCCGCAGCTGGTGGCATGCCCGTCGAACGCCACCGGGACGCCATTGATCGTCACGGCCGGGTCGCCTTCTGCAATCACGCAGGCCTGGTGGCCCTGAATCGGGCAAAAGCAGCGGTCGCCCTTGCGCGCGACAGCGACGCCCATCACTGTTGTATTCGATGCTGCCGCAATCACTTTGCCACCGTGGGTCGTAGGGTCGTTCAGTCGGATGACGCCGCGCATGAGTGCTCCTCTAGTGATCATGACTTTCAAGAATCCATCGATGCAGATCGGCTGACGATCTGGCGCAGGTCCGGAGCACTATTTTGAATAACCCTGCATTGTAAAATCTGCATCATGGCGTGCCCCCCACCATGCGAGGTAGGTGTGACTGCCGCTGCGCGCGCGGAACCATGGTTTGTCCGGATTGATTGGGCGGACAACGGCGGGCGGTGCGACGACGGTGGCGGTCAGTTGGGATTCCTCTGTGGTTCCCGCCACCAGCACGCTTTTGCCGACGTGATTGGCGTAGGCAATGGCCAGGGCAACGTTCGTCAGTGCGGTACCAGCGCCCATATTGCCCAGGACAGACGGCGTATTGAATGTGTCGACCATGAAGTCCAGTGCTGGCATCTCTTCGGTGACTGTTCGGGCCAGGTGGGCGAGTCGATTCGATGAGTTCAGATGCGATTTATTGGCATCATGGATGACGAAGCCGATATCTGCCGTTTGCTTTCCTGCATTCCGGATGGCCTTGCCGAAGACCGCTTTCCATGCCTGCACAGTACGCGGCGGCTGATCCGGGTCCGACTTGAAATCTTCTACATTGGTCGCTGCCGGATGTGAAAGCCAGGCAAGCGGGGCGCGTTCCGTTTTGTAGTCGGGCCCGGCAAGGACCAGCAGAACCATGTTTTCATTGATCTGATTATCCTTGGGCGGGTAACTGGGGGCATCCCAGTTCATGACCCATACTGTCTGCGATGGGTTCGCCTCAAGATAAGACAGTCCTCTTGCCAGCGAAGTGAAACCGGCATTGGCGCCACCCATCGTAAGATGGATGTCGGGTGGAGTTGGTCGGGTCCATGACTTGGGGAAATGCGGATTACCGATGTCAAAGCTTCCAACGATGCTTTCCTGAATGATCGCAGTGGCTTCGTCTGGAACTAACTTGCCTTCGGGGAGTGCATGTTCAACGCGTATTCCTGCTAATTCGCGTCGTGTGGATTTATCCTTGAGCGAATGTGCATTGTAAAAATACTTGGAGTCGCTAAAGTAAATGTCGCGGAACGGCGATATCAAATCATCTATATATCCTGAAAAATACCCTGTGAAACTTCTTGTCCCATCGTTTCCGCTGGCAATCGCAAGAATTGGCTGAATTCCCAAGAATAATTCGGGTTCCGATTTGACCATGTCATCATTCTTGTTTGGTTCTGCAAGGCCAATTATGCGCAGAAGCTGCCATTCAGTAGGGTAATCTTTACGTTGCAAAGGATTCAACCATTGCACGCCGACGACTTGTGCAATATATGGTTTCTGCTGGGCGTTCGACATAGCTGATGTTGGAGCGTCGGCTGAAGCTGGTGCAGACTTCGCAGAAGAACAAAAAGCGAATGCTAACGCGGCAGCCATTGAGGGAATTAAAATTAGTCGGATCATGAGATCTCCATCATTAAGAATTGGGCGCTGCCATCGCAGGCAGTTTTTCCTGAATAGAGAGTCTCATGCCCCATCCTGCCGAATTGACTGTCCACCAGAAATCGCGCGTGCTCGACGTCGCCTACGACGATGGCAGCGCCTTTTCGCTCCCGTTTGAATATCTGCGCGTGTATTCGCCATCTGCCGAAGTGAAGGGCCACGGCGCGGGCCAGAAAGTGCTGCAACTTGGCAAGCGCGAAGTCGGCATCCCCGACGTCGAGCAGGTCGGCAACTACGCAATCAAGCTGACCTCCTCGGATGGCCACGATGCCGGCATCTTTAGCCGGATTATCTGCATCAGTCAGTCGCGGCCGCTGTCAGTGGCCGTCGATATCAGGCGGGCGCCGCAGCTGGTGGTATGCCCGTCGAACGCCACCGGGATGCCATTGATCGTCACGGCAGGGTCACCTTCTGCAATCACGCAGGCCTGGTGGCCCTTGATCGGACAAAAGCAGCGGTCGCCTTTTCGCGCGACCGCGACGCCCATCACTGTTGTATTCGATGCTGCCGCAATCACTTTGCCGCCGTGGGTGGTGGGGTCGTTCAGTCGGATGACGCCGCGCATGGGTGCTCCTCTGGTGATCATGACTTTCAAGAATCCATCGATGCAGATTGGCTGACGATCTGGCGCAGGTCCGGTCCGTTATCTTGAGTAACCCTGCAGTATCAAATCCGCATCATGGCGTGCCCCCCACCATGCGAGGTAGGTGTGGCTGCCGCTGCGCGCGCGGAACCAGGGCTTGTCCGGATTGATTGGGCGGACAATGGCGGGCGGTGCGACGACGGTGGCGGTCAATTGGGATTCCTCCGTGGTTCCCGCCACCAGCACGCTTTTGCCGACGTGATTGGCGTAGGCGATGGCCAGGGCGACGTTGGTCAATGCGGTCCCAGCGCCCATATTGCCCAGGACAGACGGCGTATTGAATGTGTCGACCATGAAGTCCAGTGCTGGCATCTCTTCGGTGACTGTTCGGGCCAGGTGGGCGAGTCGATTCGATGAACTCAGATGCGATTTATTGGCATCATGGATGACGAAACCGATATCTGCCGTTTGCTTTCCTGCATTCCGGATGGCCTTGCCGAAGACCGCTTTCCATGCCTGCACAGTACGCGGCGGCTGATCCGGGTCCGACTTGAAATCTTCTGCATTGGTCGCTGCCGGATGTGAAAGCCAGGCAAGCGGGGCGCGCTCCGTTTTGTAGTCAGGGCCGGCAAGGACCAGCAGAACCATGTTTTCATTGATCTGATTGTCCTTGGGCGGGTAACTCGGGGCGTCCCAGTTCATGACCCATACCGTCTGCGATGGGTTGGCCTCAAGATAAGACAGTCCTCTTGCCAGCGAAGTGAAACCGGCATTGGCGCCACCCATGGTGAGATGGATGTCGGGTGGCGTTGGTCGGGTCCATGAATTGGGGAAGTTTGGATTACCGATATCAAAACTTTTGCGGATAACGTTTCGAATCGTCGAAGCGGCCTCATCCTTGTCCAGCTTGGCTGCTGGAAGTGCACATTCAACACGGATGCCAGCCAACTCGCGCCGGGTGGATTTATCTTTTAATGCATGCGCATTATAGAAATATCTGGCATCGCTGAAGTAGATATCACGAAAGGGATTTATCAACCGCTCTACATATTTTTGAAAGTAACCGGAGAACGTTTCCAGACCATCGTTGCCACTAGCAATTGCAAGAATCGGCTGGATCCCATTGAACAACTCCGGTTCAGCTCTTACCATGTCGTCATCTTTGTTTGTCTTCGCAAGATTAATTACTCGAAGAAGTTGCCATTCGGTAGGGTAGTCTTTTCGCTGCAATGGATTCAGCCATTGCAGGCCAACAACTTGAGCGACATAAGGATGCACGGGGGAGACATCTGATGCCGATTTTGTTGCTTCAGCCAGTGATGGTTCTGCTTTCACTGTGGTTGACAAGGAAAATGCTACGCTGGCAGTAATTGCGGGGATAAGCAGTAGGCGAATCATGAATTCTCCATCGGTCGGCACTATAAGTGTTCTGGCGTAAGTAAACCGAATTAGCCAAAGTGAAGCCAGGAACGTCGCGAAGAAAATGATTGCGCAGAATAAATGCCGGCGCAAAGGCCTCATCGAGATTGTAATTTTTAGCATAATTACTAAGTCACGGAAAAAATTTTCTTAAATTGATGATCTTGGTCGGCATGCTAGCATCACCGGTTTTTGACCACGCCGTAATGGATTGTTCTTTTAGCAGGCCGTTTTGAAAATATTCGTCAAAATCCCTGACTAAATTATTGCTTTCAAGACCTTGAACAAAACGCCAGTCGGCCATTATTCTGAATTTTGAAAATTCACTTTTACCAATTCTGCAAACGCCAATCCCAACGTCATATGCCAGTGCTTTCCGTGAATGCTCAGGATTGGTCATGATCGTCGAGTGATCGGTCGCATGCGTGTCGATTGCTGCCGCCAGAGATTCCCTGATTTTCGCAGTCCGCCAGTCCTTGTATTCGCGACTCGCACTTTCAGGCTCATCTTCCATCAACACCTTGTGCGACGTCTTGTAGAGTCCTGCGCGCTTGGCCTTCATCCGCAGCATGGCGTGGTGCTCGTACTTCAGCGCGGCTTCGGTACCGACATCGCCTTCTGCCGCATCGCTGCCTTTGCGCCTGGCTTCTTCGGTGGCGTCTTTCGGCATCTCACGGTTGCCAGCATAGGGATCATTGGCATCCCGATTTGTGGACGCGTCCCGGTATTCTCCGGGTGCGTCCATGCCCTGGTCGAATTGCTTGCTGGCGATTCCAAAGCGCATCGCTTCGGGGACGAACTCGTTTGGCAGATCGGGCGCGGACAATGGTGTCGTCCAATTCGCCGGGGGCAGGGCGTTGATTGGCGTTTTGCACACTCTTGTCGCGACGATCATGACCGGCGCCATGGCAAAGGTCAGGATGGACCCGACAAAGCTGATATTGGCTTCGCTCCCTTGTGACACCGAATAGCCCGCGACCTGAGACCGCGGATACCAGAAGTCCTCCCTGGACACTGGTTGTGCGTGCCAGAAGTCATAGCTGCCCGTTTTACCGACGGTGAAACCTTGCGCGAATACACGCTGGCAAAAAATGCCGGTACCTCCAGCAGCATCGATCTCTTCCTTGCTCAATCCACGCCAGCCAATGCCCTGGATCGTGGTTGTCGAGATGACTTTGTCATGTGGATTGAAGTACAGCGTGACACGACCCTGTGTCGATACCGCCGGGCCGAAGCCGAACCGGCCTCGATCCGATTTTGCATCGAAACCATACACGTCGTTTTTCATGGCCTCGTCGATGGTGTCCGCAGATTGCTGCGTTGAAGCCTGCTGCCCGATAATCTCGAAAAATGCGCGAAGTGTGTCGATCCTGGCCTTTGCGGTCTGGCGACCGCTATGACCATCGGCGTCTTTCAAATCTCGCTCGGTCCAGGCTTGCTGAAAATTTTCCTCGACCAGGCTGTAGGGTGGATTGCACAGTACATAATTGTCGGCGACGCAGCGCCCCGTTTTTCCCCGGTTGTCCGAGACTGGCGCCAGGCGGTCGCCGAGAAAGGCGGCAGCCATGCCGATCATATTGCCCTGGCTGTGGCAGACGATGGTAATCGGCGCATCGGCCTGCAGTTTGCGGATCGATTCGACCAGCATTGCCAGGCGCAGCGCCGCCACCACGAAGTAGGGGCGGGGCGGGCACGCATAGACCAGCCGGTCCCGGGTGGGGTTCAGGTGCTGAACGTGCATCCACAAGAACAGGCGGGATGACAGGCCGTTTCCCCACAGGTCGGGCAGCGCCGTACAGCCGTTGGCAAACGGTCCGCCGCCCCAGTAGTTATGTTCGTTCAGATAAATCCCGTTGCTGAACTGTTGCAGCTCTTCTGCACTGGCCTTGTACCCCCAGCGAAAATGAATCACTGGCGAGAAGTGTTCGGTTGGTGCGATGAAATTTGCGGCACCCAGTTTGGGGTTGATGAATCCTTCCGGCGTCAGTTCCGGAAGGTATTCCACAGGTGTCAACGTACCGCCTGCAGGTACTGGGTAGCAGACATGTTCCTTGCACCGCTTCAGGCGTTCGTTCAGCCCTCGGCACAAGCCTTCCTCGGCCTGCTTGTACCACTCGCCATCCGAATTGACGCCGTGAACAAAGATGACGATCCCGGGCAAGGGCAGTTGCATGATCACGTCGAGATGTTTCGGCGACAAGAACACCAGGCCCGAGTTCGAGCCGAGGATCTCGTTGGCGGGATCGTCCAGAGGGTTGCAGTTCGTCTCAGATGGTGAAGTGGCGGCGGATGCGTTTGTCATGGTCATCAATCACTCGGCTGGGCTGTCTACCTGGACGGTTTGAAAAAAGTCGCTTTCAATTGCTGCAAATGATCGGCCTTGATCTCCTGACTTTCACCGGCGCCATTGGTCTTCCCTGACAGAGGTGAATCGCCTTCTCGCTCCACATGCACTTGCATGCCTTCCACCGGCTTGCCATCGGTCGCGCGCAGCAACCGGGGCGTGCGGACGAATTCACCGGCATCGAATGTCGGGAGTTCGGTCTTGCCACTGGCTGGCCCACACCAATGATGTCCATCGGTCTTGATGGTGATTGCCCCTGGCGCGCCGATTTCCACTGTCTTGCCTTTGAGCGTCAGATAAGCCCCGCCACTGACAATGAACGTCACTTCCTCTTCGGCCATGACGATCACGCGCTTGCCAGCCGTTACCTTGAGGTCCTTGGCCGCATCGAGCTGCATGTCGTCGTGCTGGCTCTGCATGAGGAACTTGCCCTTGTGTGCTACCTGGGTGATGCCGTCCATGTGCGAAAACAGCGAGATGCCCTTGCCGGCATGGAGGTTGCAGCGCTGGCCGCAGGCCAGCTGCAGATGCTGCTGCGCAACGGTATCGAGATTGACGCCGGCATAGGTGACAATCGTTTTTGGTGTACTGAACGCGATGCCGGCGGGCGCCGTCAAGCTCAGCGTCGGGTGGCCTTCCTTGCCGGCTGCGTCGAGGTCGGCCTTCAATTCTTCCTGCGGCGCCGGATCGGCCGCCATGCCGCCATGCCGCCATGCTGCGCAGCGTACTGGCCAAGCGACTTGAACAGGTCCAGGCAATCCTGCATGAGCGCAAGATGTTCTTCACTGCCGAGCTGGTCGCCGCAAACATCGAGCCGTTTCCATGCGGTCAGAAGCAGCGACTTGGCAGTACGGATTGCGCCGCTGTCGTTCGTGGCCAGCTCGAAACCCTCACCACGCGCTTCGGCGCGGCCCTCGCAACGGGGATGCACCAGATAACCGAGGTTGAGCTGGCTGTGACCATGTTCGCTGGCGAGCTGGGCACTGATCTGGCCGGGCGTGTCGTCCATTCTCAACTGGTTGTAGCGCACCGATGCACCCTCGCGGCTGACGATGCCGGACAGATAGCGGTCGCCCGGCAGCTGGCTTCTACGGCTGAACGAAGTGGGGGGCGTTTTACCGCCGTGGGCGCGGCCGATGATGAGCGGCTTGTCCGGGTCGCCGCCGACGAACGCGCACAACACCTGGTGGCCCACGCGCGGCAGCGAGATCGACCCGTATTGCGAACCCGCCCACGGCGTGAGAACGGGCACCCAGGCCGAGTCGCGGTCACTGTCGGATGCGCCCGCGCCTTGCGCATGGGCGTGGTCTTCCGGGCGGCAGCCGGGAAAGCGGATCTTGACCCGGCCCAGCGAATCACAATAAATCTCCTCGTCCACTGGCCCCACCACGGCTGCGTACTGGATCTCGGTGCGGGGCAGGTCGACACGCGGGTCATAAGCGGGCGTGATCGGAATGCCGCGTCGAACGCAGGTAAAGCGGTTGGTGTAGCGCACGCCGCGCTCGGTGCTGGCCTGTTCGAGCGCGCCCTGGCCCGGGTACCAGTGGTTGAGCGCGAACAAACGCCGTACCTGCTCATCGAGTGTCTTCGGAAGATTGTTGCTGGCCTCGATCTGCAGTTCGGTGACGACGAAGTCGCGCTCGGCTTCTGGATGCTTGTCGAGTTCAGGATGGCCTGTGATCCGGTTCCACTGACCGACGCACATGGCCCGAACGCTGCCTTCACCCTGAAAGAATTTGGATGCGTATTCCAGGTGCTGGATCCGCGACACTGCCAGGTCGCGGTAGTCGTTGGTGTCGTTGCCCGTATGCGGAGAATCGATCAGATAGTGGTTCAGGCCGGCAGCAATCTGGCGACCGAGTATCCCCTGATTGCTCAGTAACTCTTCGTGGCGGTGCAAGGCCCGGCCTGTCACGAAGTCCCAGCTGCTGCGCGAAATGCTGCCAGCACTCAAGGCGCGCACTGCATGCCATGCACTGATCGTGTCTGACGTTTCGGTGGCATCGTCTCGATGGAAGCGGATGTCGCCTGCCACGTTTTTGTCGAGCCGCATCGCATTGTCGAACAGCACCAGCGTGTGAATGGGCCGGTCGCTTTGTCGTGCCCCCATCGTCGTACCTGACTGGATAAATGAGGCGATGCCGCGGCGTTTCCACAAGCGACGCAAAAACGCCGCAGTCGATTCGTTGTACTGCATCGTCATGGCCCGCTTCGGATAGCTTTTCAGGTTGCTCAGATCGACGTCGAGACAGGCCCCGATGACGGCGTTGGTGCTACGCCATTCCCTGATCAGGGTCTCGGTGATATCGATCTCGCTGGCATCGCGAAACACCCTGGTATTGCAGGTTTTCTCCAGCAAGAACAGGGCGTCGCGTATGACCAGCTGGTAGGTGGCCAGTCCACCATCGCTCTGACCTTCACTCACTTCAGCGACAATCCCGCAGACTGAACGAAGTGCGCCGGTATCGGTGACGAACTGGATGGCAACCGGACTGGCAATGATGTGCTTGAGCTGCTGGCCAGCCTTCGTAGACACGCACAGCAAGACATATTTGAGACCGCCGAACATCGTCTCGCTGCCGCTGACATGCTGGACCATCAGGAGATCGTCAACAATATCGGTCCGACTATCGAAGCGCAGACGAATCGGACGACTGGCGTCGGTCAGCGTGGCCGGGAGGACATGCGCATTCATGGGAGCATCCTGATGACGGTCGAACCTGGAAACGGTTCGCGTGGGTTGTCGACACACTTGAAAAATCGGTCAAGTGTGACAATGTCAGTCCATCAGGGTAATGCGATAACGCAAGCATGAAGGTTGGCTGTAGCGATGCCGTTTGCGACCGGGCGCGAGCTGCTGCAAATGCATCTGGCCGCCAAACTAGCAAAACACAAGCCAATGTAACAGTGGGTAGGTAACAGTAATATACTGTCGATAACAATTACGTTTCCACAAGGATTTATTGCTAAGTAATTGTTTATCCTAGGTTTTTATCGGTGGCATGGTTAGTGCTAATTATCATTTCTCAACCCCACCGGAGACCTATCATGAAAAAAGCCTTGGTTCCTTACCTGGCATCGGTATTGCTGATGTCAGCTTCTGTAACACAAGCTGCAGAAATCACGTATGCGTCGGCAGTTGCGGCGGACGGATCTGGCAAGACGAGCCTGCAAACGAACAATGTGTTTGTCGAAACGTTCGATGCCCCTGGCGGCGGACCAACGATAGCAGCCGATATGGTCGCTATCTCGACCGTATCGGGCGGCGGGTTGGGATATGGACAAGGTCACCTTCCGGGCGTATATGCAGCGCCAGCCAACAACACAACCTATTTTGCCTACGGCCCGGGCGCTGGCAGCGGTGCGAGCACTTCCGAAGTCAATTTCAACTACACCGGTTTGCTGAACTCCCTCGGCAACGGCGCGACCCTGAATTACCTCGGCCTGTATTACGGATCGATCGATATGTACAACGACCTGATCTTTTACAACGCTGTCGGCGCTGTCATCCAGACCGTGACGGGCGCGTCGCTGATCGCCATGTTCAACGGTGAGCCAGGTAACCCGAATGCGGATAGCTCGAACATCTACGTCAACCTGTTTTTCACGCCAGAAGAAGAGTTCACGTCGTTCAGTTTCCGCACCACCGCCCATGCGTTCGAGGTGGATAACTTGGTGGTCGGCTACAACGTTGCGCCGGTGCCTGAGCCAGCCTCGCTCGCATTGCTGGGTCTCGGCCTGGCCGGACTGGGCCTGGCACGTCGCCGCATCGGCAAATAACCCTGCCGGCGCAGGATCAAAAAAACCTGCTTTACGGAAATGGCGTTCAGTTAGCTGCTGTAGGGAGGGCGGGTTTCCCGCCCACGCGTTCAGTTCGCCTTCGCATACCACCGCGCGAGGTGGGTTTGAACGCGCGGGCGGCACAGCCGCCCACCCTATGACTGGTTCGGGGTAACCGACTGTCGAGATCGTGTCCGAATGTCAGACCTGACCCTCGCTTTTCAGTCGCCACAAAGACAAAGAGCACATCCGAAGATGTGCTCTTTTGCTTTGCTTGCCTGCCGTAGCAGGCCAGCGGACCTTAAGCTTGCGGCTGGATGTTCGAAGCCTGCTTGCCTTTAGGACCGGTGGTGACGTCGAACGTCACGCGCTGGTTTTCTTGCAGCGACTTGAAGCCGTTGGCGTTGATCGCCGAGAAGTGCGCGAACAGATCTTCGCCGCCGCCGTCAGGCGTGATGAAACCGAAACCTTTTGCGTCATTGAACCACTTAACAATGCCAGTCGCCATTTTTATTCCCTCAAAAATTAATTTTACGTTGATGCCCTGTTTGCGTACCTAGGACAAAAACCAGGGTGACGCCTTACATTGCGAATCTGATTATAGGGCAAACTCTTAAAACGGAAGCAAGATTTTTCAATCGTCTCCGTATTTACCACAAGTCATCCCCCCTGCATGACCGATTTCAAGAATAAATTTCTGCTCAGAAAGTCATTGGCAAACGCAGCGTCAGCGTCACGTCCGGCGTGTCACGCGTGACGCCGGCGCCGACGGCGATGTTGAGCGAACGTTTCGGGCTCAGGCGGTAGGAGTACCCCAGCAGCAGGGTGCCCAGCTGCGTGCGTACCGAGCCGATCGAGGTTGCGCCGTTCTGGCGCATGCGCCCGATCGTGCTGTGGTCGTAGCCCAGGCTCAGCGACGCCTTGTCGTTGAGCGCCAGGCCCATCCCGAAGTTAAAGCCCAGCACGGCGCCCGGTTGCAGCGAGCCGAGCGGTTCGCGTTCGCCATTGCGTACCAGGCGCGTCACGTCGTCGCGCTTGAAGTTGTGCACGTAGCTCAGGTTGCCGAAGAACACGGCCGGATCGGATGGATACAGCCAGGTCAGCGTGCCTTGCAGCGAGTGAAAGCCCGAGCCGGTGGGCAGGTCCAGCGGCAGGCCGGTGCCGGTGACGTTCTCGCCGATGCAGCGGCGCTCGCAATCGGTGATGACTTCGAACGGATCGCGGCCGGTGCGGCTCTTGTAGCGCAGGCCGGCAATGTAATAGCCCTTGTCGGCGCCGCCGTTATTGAGCTGGTAGCGGCCGGCGACTTCGACGTCGCCCAGACCTTTGCCGGTCGTATCGAATACGCGCTCGACCGCCGTGCCGGTGAAGATTTCCCGGCTGACGGTGGCGTCGGAGCGGTACACATACGGCACCTTGACCTCGACTTCCATCCGGTTGCTGATGCCGGTGCGGCCAGTGATCGCGGTGGTGAAGGTATTGCGTTTGATTTCACGCACGTCCACCAGGCCGATCAGCAGGGCCGGAATCACCGTGTAGCCGACCAGGGCCACGCGGTTGCTCGACGAGTAACCGTATTGCATCGACGGCTCGAGCACATAGGTCCCGGGCGCCGTGAGGACGCCCGGCTGGTCGCCGATCGGTGCGACTTCGGGCGGCCGGTTCGGTTGCTGGCGGCTGGTGTTCTGTGCCTGCGCCGGCGCGGCGGGTTGGGCCGGTGCCGGGGCCGGTACCCCGGGCTGGTCCGGTCGCTGCTGCGGTGGCAGCGGCGCCGGGACGCCCGTTACTGCCGGCGGCAATACGGGCGGTTCGGCCACCGGCGCCTGGCCGCTCATCGAGCCGCCCGCGCCGCGCTGCTGCGACAGCAGTACGCCATCGGCCGGCGTCCCCATGCGCTGCAATTGCTCGCGCTGCGCCTGCACTTCCAGCAGCAGGCGGTTGACCAGTGCGCGTTGCTGCGCCAGTTCATCCTTCAGCTGGGACAGTTCGGTATGGGATGGCTGTGCGCCATTGTTCGACAGGGGGACACCTTGTTGAGCGAGTGCAGGCGGCGCCAGAAGGGCCGCCGCCAGGCCCGCAGCGCCGAGCCGCGCGACGTGTGGATACATCCAGATTCTCCAGAGTTATTGTTGGTGGTGTTGAACATTCATAGCCCGCCCGGCGAACGTATGACGGCGTCACGGATCGTCGACTGGAAATTGATGTCCTTGATCAGCGACATGCTGTTGACGGTCGACGAAATGGTGGTCGCCGTGCGGATATCCTGGCCGCTGAGCGTGTTCTGGACCAGCGTCGCACCGTTGGGCAGGTTGAGGTCGGCAGCGGCGTAGTTGTTGCCGCCGATCTGGATCATGCGCGCTGCGCCCAGCGCGTCCTGGGTCAGGCGCGCCTGCTCGGCCGTCATGGCCGCCAGGTCGGGGATGGCGATATTCGTGCGCGCCATGATTTCGCCATTGACCGATACGACGCGCTCGATGCCGAGCGAGAGCGACAGGCCGCCGGCCACCTCGAAGCCGCCACGGGTGGCACCCAGCGTGGTGGCGGCAACCGGCTTGCCAAGCACCGGTACGACCGGCTCGGTGGCCTGGGCGAGCGGCAGGGCGCCCGCCAGCAGGCCCAGCAGGGCGGTGTGCAAAGGGTAGGGTGAAAGGCGCATGGTGGTTCCCCGTTAAAAATCGCCTGGCCCGAACTTGGGCAGGGTCGCGCTGAGCTGGTCCTGGTGCATGCCGGTGCCCAGCGGCGCACGCGGCGCGCCGCGCCAGTCTTCGGGCGTGTTGAAGGCGACCTGGTCCTTGTGGCTGTGGATCACGAACAAGATCTTGTTGCGCCAGATTTCCTCGAACCGTTCCATGCTCACGACGCGGTTGCCGGTGGACGGGTCGCCGATCAGGATGCGGCCGTCTTCGGCCCCCTTGACGACCACGAAATGGTTGAAGCCGCGGTCGGTGATCAGGACGATGGCCGGCAATTTTTCGGCGATCAGTTTTTCGATGGGCAGCTTGAAGCCATCGGCGCGAAAGCCGCGCGTGGCGAGAAAGCGCTGCATGTCGAGCAGCGAAAAACCTTCCTTGTGAATCTTGGTCTTGTCACCGCTGGCGTACATCTGCTGGAACACGTCCTGTTCGGGCGTGGGCGTGTGATAGTGGTGCGACAGCAAGGTGGCCAGCGCGGCGGCGCCGCAGCTGTAGTCATATTGCTGGCGCAGCGTGCGCTGGAATTTGAGGTCCTTGAGGCTGGTTACCGGTACATTCACGCGCCCGACCCCGGCCAGATCCAGCGCATGCGCACTGTGCGGCGCAAGCAGGGCGCCGCACAGTGCGATGAGCAACATCAAGTGAGCGCCTGTTTTCATGCTCATTGCAATTGCAGGTTGATGACGGTCGCGTTCTGGATCAGGACGTTCGCGCCGGAATTCTGGATCACGACTGGCAAGCCCGATGCGTTGGCGAACGAGCCGCCGCTGATCACGTTCATGCCGGTGGTCACGTTGGTGGCCGTGTTGTTGCCGACCGTGCCGCCCAGCGTCGCTTCGGTGGTGATGATGTCGGTGCCGCCGCGCAGGTCGCCCAGGACAGCAGCGTCGGTGGTCTTGCCCCAGCCGCTCGCGAGATCGTCGCCGGCGGCCGGCGCAACGTTCACTGTCGACAAAAAGCTCACCACCACCGGCAATCTGGCCGGCTCGGTGATCTGGGCTGCCGCTGGCAGAGCAGCGCCTGCCGTCAGCACGAGAAATCCAATCTGGTGTAGTTGTTTCATGATGCCTCGCTCGAAAGGACCGCCATGCGGGCAAAGCGCCGCATGGCGGGAGTGCAGGGCGCGCAGCGTGAGCGCTGCGTGTCCTGCACCCATTGCCTGATTACTGGCCTGCGCCGCCGACGTTCATGTTCGACTGCACGTTGACGCTTTGCTGGATCAGCGAGGAGAAGCCGTTGTTCTGGCTGATGATCGAGATACCGGCTGCCGACTGGGCAATGTTGTTCATCGAGTTCGACATGTCGAATGAACCCGAGCTGACGTTGTTGGTGCCGCCATTGCCGCCGGTGCCCGAACCGCCGAAGCCGCCGGTACCTGCACCGGCCGTCATTTCGCCGCCCGAACCACCTGCGCCGGACGTGGTTGCGCCGCCTGCGCCGCCGCTGCCGCCAGCGCCCGACGATGCGTCACCCGAGGTGGCCGAGCCGCCCGTGGCGCCGCCGTTGGTGGCCGCGCCGCCTGCACCGCTGGCGCCGGTCGATGCGGTCGCTTCCGCGCCCGAACCGCCCATGCCGCCGGCGCCTGCCGTGCCGCCCTGGCCTGCGCCACCCGCGCCGCCAGTGCCGGTCGCACCGTTGCCGCCCATGCCGGCCGTGCCGGCTGCGCCCGAACCACCGGTGCCTGCCGTGCCAGTGGCGCCTGCCCCGCCGGTGCCGGCCAGTGACGCGCCAGCGCCGCCGGTGCCGCCGGTCGAGGCGCCGCCTGCTGCGCCGCTACCCGAGGTGTTGGACGATGCGGCGCCTGCGCCGCCCGCGCCGCCCGCTGCACCGGCGCCGCCCAGGCCTGCCGTCGAGTCACCTGCGCCGTTGGTGCTGGCGCCGCTGGTTGGGCTGCCGGCCGTGCTGGTGCCGCCGGTATTGCTCGGTGCGCCGCTGGCGCCGCCCGTGCCGGCCGTTTCGCTGCCCGGCATGCCGCCAGCGCCCGAAGTCGCCGTGGCGTCGCCGATGCCGGCGCCGCCGCCGCTTGCGCCGTTCGAGGCGGTGAGGGTCGAACCGGCCGAGGTGCCGCCCATGCCGCCTGCGCCGCCCATACCGCCTGCTGCGCCTGCGCCGCCCCATGCGGAGCCGGTGTTGCCACCCGCGCCGCCCGCGCCGCCTGTTGCAGCGCCAGTGCCGCCACCATTGCCGCCAGCCAGCGTGCCGGTCGAGCCGCCTGCGCCGCCCATGGCCGAGCCGCCTGCCGCGCCCGAGCCGCCATTGGCCGCACCACCCGATGCGCCCGCACCGCCCAGGCCGGCGCCGCCTGCCGCGCCGTTGCCGCCGGCAGCGTAGCCGCCCATGGCGCCCGCTGCGCCCGCGCCGCCCGTGGCGCCTGCAGCACCCGTGGATCCGCCTGCGCCACCAGCGGCGTTGCCGACGGTCGATGCACCGGTCGAGGCGGTGCCGGCAGCAGCGTAGCCGCCTGCACCGCCGGCTGCGCCTGCCGCGCCCGAAGCTGCGCCGCCGGCTGCACCGGTACCGCTAGCCCCGCCGCCATAGCCCACGCCGCCTGCAGCGCCGGAACCGGCTGCGCCGTTGGCGCCGCCGTTGTTCTGTGCGGTGTTGCCGATATTGCTGATGTTATTGCCGCTGACGTTGCCGGTCAGGGCGCTGGTGGACGTTGCCGACGAGGTGTTGAACGAATTCGCCACCGACGAGCTGGCGGTGCCGCCATTGTTGGCTGCCGCAGCGCCGGCCACTTCGGCATTGGCGTCGCCCGAGCTGTTGTTCTGGCCCGAGCTGTTCTGGCTGCTGTCGCTGTTGTTGGTGGTCGTGGTGGCGATGTCCGTGGTGTCGTTGCTGTCGACCTGCATGTTGCGGGTATCGGACTGGTTGCTGGTCTGGCTGTTGCTGTTGTTCGTCGTGTTGTTCGAGACGCGGTTGTCCGAGTTGTCCACCTGGTTATTGGTGGTGCTTGTGGTGTTGGTGGTGTTCGTGTTGGTACGCTGGCTGTTGTCGGTCTGCGCGTTGGAGTTCGTATTGTTTGCCGTGTTGTTGCTGTCCGTCTGGCTGTTGTTGGTGTTGGTGCTGGTTGCCGTGTTGTTGCTGTCGGCCTGGCTGTTGTTGGTATTGGTCGCGGTGTTGTTGCTGTTTCGGGAATCCGTCAGGGAGCTGCTGTCCGTGTTGGTTGTGTTGGTCATCGTCGACGTTTGGGTATTGCCGCCACGGACGTCATTAACGGTGTTCTCTTGTGCGTGGGCCATGCTGAAAGCCAGGGCGATCGCGGTTGCCAGGATAGTGCGCTTCATTGTTGCTCCCCTAATATCACGGTTTAAGTTTCCCGAGGTCTCGTGACGCCCGGTCCACTTCCGTAATAGCAGGTCTCGTGCCAGCACAGGCCGCTTGAGCAAGTCCTTGATTTTGTAGGACTAATTTGATGAGCTAGCAGCGCTCTCAACAGAACGATGAAGCACGCCAATAGCTGAAACGACAAGTGTCTCGGTCATGTGACACTGTTGCAGAATCGATCAAAAAACTGTATCAAATTGCAACCGCAGGATGCCGTTTACAGAGTGGGAATGACCGATCAGCATGCTGCCTTCTGGCAAGCACGCTGCATGAAAACGCTGTGAATTCAAGGACAAAGACAGTAGGACGAGGCCGACGCGTAACGCAGAATGACGCCTACACGGAAATTTCGTGCTTGGCCATCAGGCGATACAGCGTCATGCGCGATACACCCAGTTCGCGCGCCGCCCGACTGATGTTGTTGCCACTGCGGGCCAGGCTTTCACCGATGGCAACGCGTTCGGCGCTCAGGCGCGATGTGCCCAGGCCGACGCCGTTCGGGCAGATGGGCCCGACGCCTGGCAAATCGAGGTCTTCCGGCATCACGAGGCGATGCTCGGCCAGGACCATGGCGCGGCGCACACGGTTGATCAGCTCGCGGACATTGCCGGGCCAGTCGTAGCGCGCCATGGCCTGCAAGGCTTCGCGGCTCACGCCCTTGAGTTGCGGGCTGCGTTCACTGGCGAATTTGTTGAAGATGAGATCGGTCAGCAGCGGCAAGTCTTCCTTGCGTTCCCGCAGCGCCGGCACGCGAATCGGAAACACGCTGAGGCGGTAATACAAGTCTTCGCGGAAGCGGCCTTCAGCCACGGCCTGGGGCAGGTCGACGTGGGTGGCAGTGATCACACGTGCATCGACCGCGATGGTGCGCGTGCCGCCGACCCGGTAAATCACGCGCTCTTGCAAGAAGCGCAGCAAGCTTGCCTGGAGGTCCAGCGGCAGGTCGCCGATCTCGTCGAGGAAAATGCTGCCGCCCGATGCCGCTTCGAGCAGGCCCTGCTTGTCACGCATGGCGCCGGTGAAGGCACCCCGTTCGTGGCCAAACAATTCCGAGTGGATCAGCGCTGGCGCCATGGCTGCACAATTGATGGCGATGAACGGACCGGTGGCGCGTGGCGAACGCAGGTGGATTTCCTGTGCGGCCAGCTCCTTGCCGCTGCCGCTTTCGCCGCAGATCAGGACCGGCGCGTCGACAGCGGCGATCTTGTCGATGTGGGAGCGCAGGCGGGCGATCGCGGCCGATGTGCCGTCGATGTGGCTTACGCGCAGTGCGCCCTCGTGCGGCGCCGGCCGCGTGGCCATGGACGCCATGCCGTGGGCGTGGCCCAGCGAGTGCTGCAGCCGCAACGTGTCGACCGGCAGGGTATGAAAGTCGACCAGGTGCGCCGCGATCAGCTCGCGCAGGGCCGGCTGGACGAGCCGGTGCGCGTCGAAGACGCCGACCCAGCGCATGAGATGGTGCTGGTGCAGGAAACGTTCCAGCTCGGCATCGTCTGCGCCGTCGCTGCTGTCGAGCAGCAGCCCCACGCCGTAGTGTTGCTGGGACAAGACCTTGCGCGCCGCAGCCAGGTGCTCGACCACGCAGACGTCCCAGCCGGGCAGGGCGCCATGACAGGCGCGGGCGTGCGCACTGCCTTCACGCGTAATGCAGATAAGACGTTTTACAGGCACCGGTATCCTTATCAAACTGGTTGGCACCCGCTACGCTGTGATGCGTCCCGGCACACCATGGGGACCATTCAACGTCGATGGGCGTAACGACCGGCGCTTGCCGGCTGAAAGATCGAGTTAATTAAACCAAAAATGCAGTACGCGTGGCGCACGACTATTGATAAAAATCTAATGAGAAATGCAATATTGAATCGAAAGTTTGATTTTTCGCATAACTATTTGAAAATAGAGTTTGTCTGTTGCTAATGATCTTAGTCGTGGTGAGCGACTTGGAAAAGAGGCATGTGCGATGATTTTCTCTTAATCGCACACTGTCGGACAGATGCGTTGTGGGTAACCAACAAGCGTAAAAAGTTGAATCCAAACAGCCGCAAGGCGCGTAGTCGGCCTTGCTGGCGCTCGGGTTGAACCCGTTGGTGACAGCCAGCTCAGCAGCGCGGCCCTCGCGCCGGGTCCTTGTATAATGTGGCAACCCCCAACCTGCATGCCACTATGACAAACACTACCCACTTCGGCTACAAGACCGTCGCCGAGGACCAGAAGGTCCAGGAAGTCGCCAAGGTCTTCCACTCGGTCGCCGCGAAGTACGATGTCATGAACGATCTGATGTCGGCCGGCCTGCACCGCGCCTGGAAGCTGTTTACGATCGCGCAGGCGGGCGTACGGCCCGGCTTCAAGGTGCTCGATATCGCCGGCGGCACGGGCGACCTGGCCAAGGCCTTCGCAAAGCAGGCCGGCAAGACGGGCGAAGTCTGGCTCACCGACATCAACGAATCGATGCTGCGCGTTGGCCGTGACCGTCTCTTGAATAAAGGACTTGTCACCCCAACCATGTTGTGTAACGCCGAAAAGTTGCCGTTCCCGGACAATTACTTCGACCGGGTCAGCGTGGCCTTCGGCCTGCGCAACATGACGCACAAGGATCAGGCGCTGGCCGAAATGCGCCGCGTGCTCAAGCCGGGCGGCAAATTGCTGGTGCTCGAATTCTCGAAAGTGATCGCGCCACTGCAAAAGCCGTATGACGTGTATTCGTTCTCGGTGTTGCCGTGGCTGGGCCAGCGGATTGCCGGCGATGCCGAAAGCTATCGCTACCTGGCCGAATCGATCCGCATGCACCCCGATCAGGACACCCTGAAGGGCATGCTGGAAGACGCAGGACTGGAGCGGGTCCAGTATTTCAACCTGACGGCGGGTGTGGCCGCTTTGCACACCGGTATCAAGCTGTAGTTTTAACTGAAGTTCCAATCAAGGACGGAGACAATGAAAAAATTCCTGGTCACGACGCTCCTCGCAGTCACCGCATTCTCGATGGTGGCCGAGGCCTACGCACGTCCGATGGGCGGCAAGCGCTCGGTCGGCCGTCAGTCGCAGGCCGTGCGTCAAATGCCGGCCCCGGCGCCGGCCCCTGCGCAGAACATGCAGCGCCAGACCCCGAACCAGGCCGCGCCAGCTGCCGCCGGCGCTGGTGCAGCGGGCGCTGCGGCTGCCGCCAAGAAGCCAAGCATGATGCGCAACATCCTCGGCGGCGCGCTGCTGGGCCTTGGCCTGGGCATGCTGCTGTCGCATCTGGGGATTGGTGGCGCGATGGCCAGCATCATCGCGGGCATCCTGATGTTCGCGCTGTTCGGCCTCGTCATCCTGTTCCTGGTGCGCATGTTCCGCCGCAAGGACACGCCGGCCAATCCATCCGCAGCAGGTTTTAGCGGCGGCTTCAAGCCGCAGGCGGCCGGTGGCGTCGGCACGCCTGAAATCGGTTCGGGTCTGCGTCCACAGCCCACCGCATTCCAGGGTGGCGTTGCACTGGAAAAAGACCGCGGCGGCCTGAATGCCTCGAATTTCGGTAATGCCGCAACACCGGCAGCGCACCAGCAATGGGGCGTGCCGGCCGACTTTGACAGCGAGAGCTTCCTGCGTCACGCAAAGTCGTCGTTCATCCGCATGCAGGCAGCCTGGGATCGCGGCGACACGAACGACCTGCGCGAATTCACGTCGCCCGAAGTCTTCGCTGAACTCAAGCTGCAGATCCAGGAACGCGGCGCGGTTGCCGACTTCACCGACGTCGTCAATGTCGATGCGCAGTTGCTGGGCATCGAGCAGACAGCCACCGATTACCTGGCGAGCGTGCAGTTCAACGCCATGATCCGCAGCGCGAAAGATGCATTGCCAGAGCCGTTCGTCGAGGTCTGGAACATGTCCAAGCCGCTGTCGGGCGCGGGTGGCTGGGTGCTGGCCGGCATTCAGCAGCCGAACTAAGTACGCCGCAGGCGAACCGGAATTATTTTGTTTGCCGATTCCGTAACGCCGGGTGCGTGCCCGGCGAACTGGTAAGATCAAAACCGCCCGAATCACTCCGGGCGGTTTTGTTTTTTGAGGGTAGTCCCGCCATGTTTCCGAATCTTCCATCCCTGTCGACCTTGTCACCCCAGCATGCGCTGACCGTGCCGGCGGTTGCCGCGATCAATCACCTGCTGGCCCAGGAAGCCTGGGCTCGCGCTGCGCTCGCGCGCCATGTCGGCAAGCAGGCATGCATCGATGCCGGCGTGGCGCAGCTGCGCGTGCTGGTGGCGCCTGACGGCCTGTTCGAGGCCAGCCAGGATGCAGCGCCGGCCAACGTCACCATCCGCATCAAGCCGGCCGACCTGCCGCTGATCGCGCAAGACCGCACGCGTGCGCTGTCGTACGTGAAAATCGAGGGCGATGCCGAATTTGCCAATGTGATCTCGCAACTGGCCAACGGCCTGCGCTGGGATGCTGAATATGACCTCGAGCGTGTCGTCGGGCCGGTGGCCGCCTACCGCCTGCATCAGGGCGCGCGCCGCACCGTCAATGGCCTGGGCGAAGCAGGGCGCCGCCTGGCCGAGAACCTCGCTGAATTTCTGGCCGACGAGCGGCCAGTGCTGGTGCGGCCGGTCCAGCGCGACGCCTTTGCCGCCGATGTCGTGCGCCTGCGCGACGATGTCGAGCGCAGTGCCAAGCGCATCGCGCGGCTCGAGCAGGCGCTGGCCCAGCGCAGCGCCGCCAAACCTTCTTCCACCTTTGCTGTAAGCGCAGACCAGAATCCGGATCGTCGATGATATTGAAATTCCTGCGCCTGCTGCGCATTCTCACCGTCTTCACCAAGTACGGCCTGGACGAAATCGCCGTCACCAGCATCAACGCTCCGCGCACCGCGCGCCTGATGAACACGTTCTTCTTCTGGCGCACGATCACGTCGCCGCGCGCCGTGCGGCTGCGCCAGGCGCTCGAAGAACTGGGCCCGATCTTCGTGAAGTTCGGCCAGGTGCTGTCGACCCGGCGCGACCTGGTGCCGCCCGATATCGCCGATGAGCTGGCCATGCTGCAGGACCGGGTGCCGCCGTTCGGCTCCGACCTGGCGGTGGCGCAGATAACGCGCTCGCTCGGCACCCATCCCGACCAGCTGTTTGCCCACTTCGAGCGCGAGCCGATCGCCTCGGCGTCGATCGCCCAGGTCCACTTCGCCACGCTCAAGAACGGCAAGGAAGTCGCCGTCAAGGTGCTGCGCCCGGGCATGAAGAAGCTGATCGACGAGGACATGGCGCTGATGCGCATGGCCGCGAACCTGATCGAAAAGGTCTGGAGCGAAGCGCGGCGCCTGAAGCCGCGCGAAGTCGTGGCCGAATTCGACAAATACCTGCACGACGAGCTCGACCTGATGCGCGAGGCCGCCAACGCCAGCCAGCTGCGCCGCAACTTCGCCGATTCGACGCTGCTGATGGTGCCCGAGATGTACTGGGACTATTGCTCGAGCAGCGTGATCGTCATGGAGCGCATGCACGGCCTGCCGGTGTCGCAGATCGACCGCCTGGCCGCCGCCGGCGTCGACCTCAAAAAACTGTCGCGCGATGGCGTGGAGATTTTCTTCACGCAGGTGTTCCGTGACGGCTTCTTCCACGCTGATATGCACCCCGGGAATATCCTGGTCTCGACCGCGCCGGAAACGCTGGGCCGCTATATCGCGCTCGACTTCGGTATCGTCGGCACGCTGACCGACTTCGACAAGGATTACCTGTCGCAGAACTTCCTGGCCTTCTTCCAGCGCGACTACAAGCGCGTGGCCGAGGCCCACATCGAATCGGGCTGGGCGCCGCCGAGCACGCGCGTGGACGAACTCGAATCGGCCGTACGCGCCTGCTGCGAGCCGATCTTCGATCGTCCTCTCAAAGACATCTCGTTCGGCCAGATCCTGCTGCGCCTGTTCCAGACCTCGCGCCGTTTCAATGTCGAAGTGCAGCCGCAACTGGTGCTGCTGCAAAAGACGCTGCTCAATATCGAAGGCCTGGGCCGCCAGCTCGACCCCGACCTGGACTTGTGGAAGACGGCCAAGCCATATCTCGAGCGCTGGATGGCCGAGCAGGTGGGCTGGCAAGGCCTGGTCGAGCGCCTGAAGGCCGAGGCGCCGCGCTACGCCCAGATCTTCCCGCAACTGCCGCGCCTCGTGCACCAGGCGCTGGAGCGCGAGTCGAAAGGGCACCATCCGCACATCGCCAACAGCGAGATGATGGCGATGCTGGTCGTGGAGCAGCGCCGCACCAATCGCATGCTGACGTTCCTGACCTTGCTCGCGACGGGCGCCTGTACCGCGCTGGCTGCGCTGTACTTCCTCTGACGCGCGCCCAAGAAAAAAGCCCGCGTGAGCGGGCTTGATAAGCTGTGTTCTTTTATGGGCTGCGCTGATACGAACATCTCGCAGCCTTCTGTTTCTTGTGTTCTCGCAGTGGCAGAGCTTTCCTGCGACCAACATCCGGTAAAGAAGCCGTATTAAATCACCGATGCTGTGCACGAGCAAACAGTTCGCCTGCTGACGTGGTGAAAAACAACACGATGCTGCTGCCGTTTGCCGAATGCGGCGCTGTCTTGTGCCCGGGCCGCCGCAATGCCGTAAATGCTGCGGCAAAAGCTTTATAATTCAGGGTTTTGAAGATTTTTGCGGAGCACCAGAATGCCGATTTATGCCTATCGCTGCGAAGAATGCGGTTTTTCCAAAGATGTACTGCAAAAGATATCGGATCCGGTCCTGACCGTCTGCCCGTCCTGCGCCAAGCCATCGTTCAAGAAGCAGGTGACTGCGGCCGGTTTCCAGCTCAAGGGCTCGGGCTGGTACGTGACCGATTTCCGTGGCGGCACGCCGCCTGCCACCGGCACCGCTGCGGGCACGGGCGGCGCTGACACGGGCGCAGCGGCCGCGCCGGCTGCCGCAGCTGCACCGGCCACGCCAGCGCCTGCCGCGCCTGGCACGGGCAACAGCAATGGTGGCAGCACCAGCGGTGGCGGCGACAAAAGCAGCACCTGAGCCCGGCGCGTCCCTGCGCCGCGCCAACAAGAATAACGGGATATCCGATGCGTAAATATTTCATCACCGGCCTGCTGGTGCTGGTACCCCTGGCGATTACGGCCTGGGTCCTGAGCCTGATCATCAGCACGCTCGACCAGTCGCTGATGTTCGTGCCGGCCGCCTGGCAGCCGCGCCAGTTCATCGGCATGGACGTGCCGGGCATCGGCGCGGTGCTGACGCTGGCCATCGTGTTCGTCACGGGCCTGCTGACCAACAACCTGGTGGGCAAGTACATCGTGCGCGTGGGCGAGCGCCTGCTCAAGCGCGTGCCGGTCGTCAGCTCGCTGTACGGCAGCGTCAAGCAGGTGTCCGACACGCTGTTCTCGTCGTCGGGCAATGCCTTCCGCCAGGCGGTGCTGATCCCGTATCCGCACGCCGACTCGTATACGATCGCGTTTCTGACCGGCGTGCCGGGCGGCGACGTGACCAACCACCTGGTGGGTGACTTCGTGAGCGTGTACGTGCCCACGACGCCAAACCCCACCTCGGGCTTTTTCCTGATGATGGAACGCAGCCGCGTGAAAGAACTCGACATGACCGTCGACGCGGCGCTCAAGTACATCGTCTCGATGGGCGTGGTCGCACCGAGCCACGTGCCGCTCGGCGCCGCCAATCCTGCGGCAGTCAAATAACGCATCACAGAATCTGGGCCGCCCGCGATGGCGGCGCCGACAAATCAATCAACCTGGAACGAAAACTATGTCCACCATGCGTACCAATTACTGCGGCCTCGTCACCGAGGAACTGCTGGGCCAAACCGTCAACCTGTGCGGCTGGGTGCATCGCCGCCGCGACCACGGCGGGGTGATCTTCATCGACCTGCGCGACCGCGAAGGCCTGGTGCAGGTGGTCTGCCATCCGGACAACGCCGCCGTCTTCAAGGCAGCCGAGCACGTGCGTAATGAGTATTGCCTGCGCATCGTCGGCACCGTGACCAACCGTCTGGCCGGCACCGTCAACGCCAACCTGGCCTCGGGCAAGATCGAAGTGACCGCGACCGAAGTCGAAGTGCTCAACGCCTCGGTGCCGGTGCCGTTCCAGCTGGACGACGACAACCTGTCGGAAACCACCCGCCTGACGCACCGCGTGCTCGACCTGCGCCGCGGCCAGATGCAGCACAACCTGAAGCTGCGCTACAAGGTCTCGATGGAAGTGCGCAAGTACCTCGACAACCTGGGCTTCATCGACATCGAAACCCCGATGCTGACCAAGTCGACCCCGGAAGGCGCGCGCGACTACCTGGTGCCGTCGCGTGTCAACGCGGGCAACTTCTTCGCGCTGCCGCAGTCGCCGCAGCTGTTCAAGCAGCTGCTGATGGTCGCCAACTTCGACCGTTACTACCAGATCACCAAGTGCTTCCGCGACGAAGATCTGCGCGCCGACCGCCAGCCTGAATTCACCCAGATCGACTGCGAAACCTCGTTCCTGACCGAACAAGAGATCCGCGACATGTTCGAAGAAATGATGCGCGTCGTGTTCAAGAACACGACCGGCATCGAACTGCCGAACCCGTTCCCGGTGATGGACTTCGCCACCGCGATGGCGATGTACGGTTCGGACAAGCCGGACATGCGCGTCAAGCTCGCATTCACCGAACTGACCGAGCTGATGAAGACGGTCGAGTTCAAGGTGTTCAACAGCGCCGCCAACCTGCCAAACGGCCGTGTGGTCGGCATGCGCGTGCCGCAGGGCGGCTCGATGCCACGTTCCGAAATCGACGCCTACACCCAGTTCGTCGCGATCTACGGCGCCCGTGGCCTGGCCTACATCAAGGTCAACGAGAAGGCCAAGGGCCGTGACGGCCTGCAGTCGCCGATCGTCAAGAACCTGTCCGACGAAGTACTGGCGCAGGTGCTGGAACTGACGGGCGCCGAAGACGGCGACCTGATCTTCTTCGGCGCCGACAAGGCCAAGGTCGTCAACGACGCCCTGGGCGCGCTGCGCGTGAAGATCGGCCACTCGGAGTTCGGCAAGAAGGCCGGCCTGTTCGACGACGTCTGGTCGCCGCTGTGGGTCATCGACTTCCCGATGTTCGAGTACGACGAAGACGGCGATCGCTGGACCGCGACCCACCACCCGTTCACGGCCCCGAAAGACGGCCACGAAGACATGCTCGAGACCAATCCGGGCGCCTGCATCGCCAAGGCCTACGACATGGTCCTGAACGGCTGGGAACTGGGTGGCGGTTCGATCCGTATCCACCGCGAAGAAGTCCAGAGCAAGGTGTTCCGCGCGCTGAAGATCGACGCCGAAGAAGCCCAGCTCAAATTTGGCTTCCTGCTGGACGCGCTGCAATACGGCGCGCCGCCGCACGGTGGCCTGGCCTTCGGCCTGGATCGCCTGATCACGCTGATGACGGGCTCCGAGTCGATCCGCGACGTGATCGCGTTCCCGAAAACGCAGCGCGCGCAGTGCTTGCTGACCAATGCACCGTCCGAAGTCGACGAGAAGCAATTGAAAGAGCTGCACATCCGCCTGCGTAACGAGCCAAAGGTCGCGTAATGGCGGGCGGGGGAGGTGGCCTGGCTGCCGACCCCGCTCTTCGTGTCATGCAAGCCTACAAGATCCCTGAATCGGTGCTGGTTGTCATCCACACGTTCGAGCTGGACGTGCTGGTGATCGAGCGCGCCGGTCAGCCGGGTTTCTGGCAATCGGTCACCGGCTCGCTCGACCGGCTCGACGAGCCACTGCTGGAGACGGCAGCGCGCGAACTGTTCGAAGAGACCGGCATCGTGGCTGACGGCAAACAGATCGTCCTGTGTGACTGGCAGTTATCCAATATCTACGAGATCTATCCCCTCTGGCGCCACCGCTACGCCCCCGGCGTGACGCAGAACACCGAGCACGTGTTTTCTGTCTGCGTGCCACGCGACATCCCCATCATCCTCAGTCCACGCGAGCACGTTGCCCACGCCTGGCTGCCTTGCATCGAGGCGGCAGATCGCTGCTTCTCGGCCTCGAATGCCGAAGCCATTCTGCAGCTGCCACGTCGGCTCGCCTCTGGCATCCAAAGCAAATAAAATTTCTTTAAAGAAGCATATTTGCAGTAAATCATCATTGAATATTGCTTGTACGAAGCAATAAAATGACGTTTTACAGCAAAAGTACGTAAGTGCTTTTTTTAATTTGACTCTGTTCGCTGGCGCTCACATACGCTCGAAAAAGTAGGAGTTCTCCTATGAAGATACATTTCGAGACACTTGGTGACACGTTTCGCGAATGAATTAAATATGGTTGGTAACGGATAGGCACCATATATTCCACGGTTGACAGTCAGAAATCAGTAGTCTAAGGTCAATAGTTCACCCAGTGTGAATTTTTGATGTGCAACTTTTAAGTGGATGATTCTGAGAGAAAAATGGATAACTTCAAAC
>Ga0308157_10002855_pt1 | contig 26821 bp, 23 predicted proteins | sample PhyBR1_FD_201035 | JGI IMG/M metagenome (GOLD analysis project Ga0308157, IMG submission 201035) | Phyllosphere microbial communities from UC Gill Tract Community Farm, Albany, California, United States - DLSLB.R1 | ecosystem: Host-associated > Plants > Phyllosphere > Unclassified | place: USA...
TCGTTCACGTGCTCCGGCAGCGTTTTAATATTGAAAAAGATGCGGTGCTTGGCGGACAGGTCCGCATGATCCGGCACGACGCTGAACGTTTCGACCTGGCCTTTGGCGATCATGACGTCTCCGTCGAAAGCGCAGTACACGTTACGCCAATTTTCTTGTTCGCCTACCCACCAGAAGACGACGCGTCGTCCTTCCGCGGCTTGGTTATAGAAGGCACCGAGTGCCGGGAAGTCGCTTTCGCTAAAGTTACGGATAAGGAACGTAGAATTCGAATCGTTTCGATTGACAGGAGTATGCATAATAAAAGCCTACCTTTCCGGCAGTAATCCGCCTGTTTCCAGTATGCGGCAAACAGGAGAGGGAGAAATGAACCGATCTTGCGCATCTTGCGGTCGAAAAGCTTCGGAGACGGAATGCTTTCGGCTGACGGTGCCTCCTTTTTTTGTTAGGATAGAAGCACAATGATGGAGTTCGGGAAAAACCGGGCCGGAGACGGAAGAGAGAAAACAGAATGAACGAAAGATCGCAGCAGCACTCGGAAATGAAAAAAGAAATCGAGGGACGAGCCGCCGAGCGGACTTTGATCGGCGGGAGCGATACGATCGGCACGATCGAGCGCGTGCTGGGGGAGGTCGAGCGCAGACTGGCGGACAAGATCGTGCTGGACGAATTGGCGGAGCATGTCCATTTGTCCAAATTCCATCTGCACCGCCTGATGCGCGCCGCGACGGGCCTGCCGTTGATGGAATACATTCGCGCCCGCAAACTGTCCGCGAGCGCGCACGATTTGTTCGAGCGGCGAAGCGGGGGAACGGTGTTGGACACGGCGCTGGCCTACGGATTCGATCATGAGCAATCGTATATCCGCGCTTTTAAAAGGCAGTTCGGGGTGACGCCCGCGCAATTTCGCCGAGGTACCGAGGAGATCCGGTTGGTCGAGCGATACGATACGTCCGTGCTCAAAGAAATCCGGGAAGGCGTCGTGTTCGAACCGACCTTCGTGATGAAGCCTCGCAGTCTGTATGCCGGGCGAAGAGCGACTATTCCGATCGCGGAAAATTTCGAGCGCTACACGGCGAACGCGCACGGCGTTTCCTTTTTCTACGGCGAGCACGGCAAAATCCCGCGTAAGCTGAAGCCGAGCGTCTATATCGGATTGACCTTGTACCCGCCCGAGTGCTCGCCGAAAGCGACGGATTATTTGACCTCCGCCGAAGTTTCTTCATTGGAAGGATTGGAGCGCGACTGGGATACCGCGGTGATTCCGGCAGGCAAATACGCGGTGTTCAAATACATCGGACGCTTCCATCCCGAGAATCTGACCATTCACCAGCTCAACGATATTTGGAACTACATGGACGAATGGATCATGCGCTCCCCGTACGAGCAGGCACACGGCCACCATTTCGAATATATCGACGCGGCGCTTGCGAGAGCAGACTACTGCGAAGCGGACTTGTATCTGCCGATTCGGGACCGCGAAGTGCCGCAATCGGAATCATGAAAGATTTTTCATCCGTTTATAAGGGGTAAATCCGAAACCTGAGGGCGCCGGGCGGAGTATGTAACGCACAAACTTCCAAGAGGAGCGTGCATATCGCATGAAAAAGATCATTCTGGCCCTGACCCTGTTTGCCGTCCCGCTTGCCGGTTGTTCGGCGGTCGAAGAAGTGGGTCGCTCCGTCAACTATACAAGCGACGCGGTCGCGTATATCAATGACGCTTCGCAATGGGCGCAAGAGCTGCCGCAAATGGCCCAAGATACCGCAACCGATCCGCAAGCTCAAGAACAATTGAAGCAGGAACTGGACCAGGTCCAGCAGCGCGCGTCCCAATTCGCCCAGACCGAAGTTCCCGAATTCGCGCAGGGCATCCACCAACAGCTGACCGGGTATAACGAAACGCTGAATACCCAGATCGACGATATCCAGCAGCGCATCGAAGCCGGCGAATTCACGCCGGAGCTGCTGCAAAATTCCCAGGTCATGCAGACGATTCAGGATATCCGCGGATTGATGGATCAGGTGCAGCAGTTGGGTCAATAAAGCAAGTCGTCCGAAGCGGTCCCGAAATGATCGGGGCCGTTTTTTGATTGGATTGGCGATTCATTTTTCGGCAGGCGGAGTCCATGTTTCGTATAGGAATCGAAAAGTTTCGGACTTATTGGGCAGCGATCGTTTTCGGGTTTGAACTTGCCCGATTATTTTTTGCATAAATCGACGACTCTCTTGCCGATGTCAGCTTGCAGTTTTTATAATGAGCAGAAAAACAGAAAGGGCTGCAGCCGATGAACGTGATTCTGCTCAAACATTTCGATTTTGATGACCCTGCCGTATTTACCGGTTGGGCGAAGTCGGAAGGCCATCGCCTGACGATCTTGAACCCGACGCAGCAGCAGCTTGATCCGTCGCTTCTGGACGACACGGGTCTGCTCATCATCGGAGGTTCGCCGACCAGCGCGTATGAAGATGATAAATACCCTTGGCTTGCGCCGGAAAAAGCCTTTGTCAAAAACGCAATCGACCGCGAGATCAAAGTCTTCGGCATTTGCTTCGGCGCGCAAATGCTGGCCGAGCTGCTCGGCGGCCGTGCCTATCCGCACTCGTTGAAGGAAATCGGCTGGCATACCATTCAACGCAATGATGAAGCGCATCCTGCATTGGCCGCGTTGCCGGACAGATTCCGTTCGCTGCAATGGCACGGGGACACCTTTGACTTGCCGCCGGGTGCGACTTTGCTTGCAGGCTCGGAATATTGTGCGAATCAGGCTTACGCATGGGGAGATCATGTACTTGCGGTACAGTTTCATCTGGAGACGTCGTCGCCTTGCATCCATACGATGTTAGAGGTCTGGGAGAGCGATCTAAAGCCGGATATCCCTTCGATTCAGCGTTCGGCGGACATTGTGCGGGAGAGTGAACGAACGGTGGAATCTTTTGCTATGCTGCATGGAATTCTGAATGCTTTCGCGGATATGAGTCCTGTTCAGAAAGTTTAAATTTTCTTGCAACATTTTTCTTGAAAACCCCTGTACCAACCAGTAATTTTCGGTATAATCTTTCATGAGAAGCGGTCGATCCGGAGATCCCGAATCGACCGCTTTTTGTATATGGTTAGAGTAAAAGGGCTCGCAGAAGGATCGATTTAATTTGGATATAAACCGGTTTCGGAAAACCGGACGAGATCAAGATCCGCATCGTGCCGTTTGACGGTCGGTTTTTTATTGCGATGTTGCAGGTTCAAGCAGCTGAAGGAGGACTGAACGACGTTTGAAAAAGTTGGTTTGGATGGGGAGCCTGTTTTATCTCCTCATGGGTTTCATCAAAGTTACTGTCGCTTCGATTATTACGGTGCTGCTGCCTATGTATGACCGTGTATACACGGATGCCGGGGCGCTGATCTTTATCGAATTCGGCGCTTCGATCTTCGGCATGCTGATCCAGCCGTGGCTTGCGAATCGCATGTCCAAAAAGACGATGCTGCATATCGGAGCCTGGGGCGTGGCGGCTTCGTATCTGCTGATCGCGTTTCTGCCGCCTTGGCCGCTGCTGTTGGTCGGTTTCGCCTTAGCGGGTTTCCTGGGCGGAATTATCGAATCGGTCATCGCCGCCGTCATTTTGGAAGGCCTGCAATCCAATGCCGCGATCGCGATGAGCCGACTGGAAGTGGCTTTCGGCGTAGGATCGTTGATTCTTCCGTTGATGATCGGCATGCTGATCGTGAGCGGGTTCTGGAATTATGCATTGTTCGGCATTGCGGCATACTGCATATTCTTGTCGTTGTTTGTCCGTTTTGTTCGCTTCGGGGATGCCGAGCCGTTGTTCAAACCTGCTTTTAAAGCCGAAGTGCCGAACGCGGTTCCGTCAGGCGCGGCTTCGTCCGGTCCGGTGGGCGCAGTTGTGGCTGCCGCTGCAACCAATCACCCGTCCGCAAGCAAGAAACGCATTCTTCGGGCGCCGGGCGCGCTGATGCTTCCAGCCTTCGTCTTGTTGTTCTTTTTCTACGGAGCAACGGATATCGGCCTGGTCAATTATCTGCCGTCGCTGATGTTGGAGACCGGCATGGCCGATGCGGCTACGGCTCCGATCAGCGTGACCGTGTTCTGGGCCGCGATGATCGCGGGTCGGATGTTCGCGGGGTACGAAGCGGAGAAGCTGGGATATCGCAAGTATCTGTTTATCCACTGGGGCGGCATGATCGTGCTGCTGTCGCTGTTCGCGATCAATCGCAACGCGGTCATCGGCTATGCGCTGATCGTCTTGCTAGGGCTGACGTTGTCCGGTCTGTACGTGGTAACGCTTGTCTACGCCAAGACGCTGATGCCGCGCAATATCGCGCGCAACACCAGCATTTTGATGGCGGGCTGCGCGGTCGGCGGGGGATTGTTCTCCGTTACGGCGGGTCGCATGCTGGATGCGCTGCCGCCTTCCTATGTGCAGTGGATGATGGCGGGTATCGCGCTTCTAAGCCTGTTGACGTATATCCTGTACGCGAAGGAACGTCAGGCGAAGCCGGCTTCGGAACTTGCGCAGGCATAGGGTTTATTTTTGAACGAATGAGCGTCAAACCGTTTTGGGTACGCGAAAGCTTTTGCGGCATATTGCAAGCCACTTTGTCATTCGAGACAAAGTGGCTTTTTTTACGACGCCCCTATCTTTTATAATGAACGAATACTTCCATAACCAGAAAGGAGCGATTCGGCACGTGAACTATTATTTCCTGGAATCCCAACTGCCGAAAAGCGGATTCGTGGACGGCAGCGTAGCCTTCCTACCTGACCTGGAGACCTATTACAGCCAGATACGCACCCGTTTACCTATTGATACGGTCGCCGAAGTGCTGCTGCATTCGAGCATCCGCAAGCTCAAAAACGACTACTTTCATACCACCGACGGAGCCAGGATCATATCGGACGCGTTCAAGATTTTATTGGAGCGGCAAAAAACGGACCTTCAATTCATTCCGGCAGCCCTGCGCTATCACAACGGCCGTCCGGTCGAACGGGCCTACTGGATCGCGCACCTTCCGAACGAGGTCGATTGTTTGGACTACGAGCGCTCGGATTACGGCCGCAAAGCGGTTATTGCCGCATCCGTGCACGAGCCGCCGCGCAAGCTGATCAAAGTGCTTTTCAAAGCTTATCTGGATACCGAAAAAGTGGGCGGCCGCGAGTTTTTCATGTTGGCGCACGTTCTCGCATTGAAGCCGATCATTTCAGAAGAATTCTATCTGGTATGCAAAAAGAATAAATTGAACCTGAATGTCACGCCATTATAATTTCGACTGTTAAAATTCAAAATAATTCTTCTTCCCCATACCCGCCGCCGCTTCTCTCCGTTACAATGGGGAGATGATTCAAAGGCAAACGGACGTGTTAAGCATAAATCAATCGCATCAGCGGAACATTTTCCCAATTCCGGTCCGTGGCAGCTCGGCTGCAGCACTTACAAAACTCAGGCGAAAGCGGAGGTAGACATGGAAACAGAAGCGCTAAAAAACGTTGAATTACTGGCACTCAAAAAGCACAAAATCTACAAGCAAAGCGTCATTCGCTACATCCTGCGCTCGGTACTGGCAAGTATGTTTATCGGCTTCGGCGTTATCGTCGCATTCCGGGCAGGCAGCTTTTTCTATCTTGCCGATTCGCCGCTGACCTATCCGATGGCGGCGCTCACGTTCGGCGCGGCGATCATCCTGATCTCTTACGGCGGCGGCGATTTGTTCACGGGCAACACGTTCTATTATACGTACGCGGCGCTGCGCAAAAAGCTCAAATGGACGGAAGTCGTCAAGCTTTGGATCACGAGCTACGCCGGCAATATGATCGGAGCGGCCTTTTTCGCGGGATTCATTTTCCTGACCGGATTGTTCGCTTCGCCCGACATCAACGGTTTCCTGCTCAACGTGGTGCAGCACAAGATGGAAGCGCCGACGAGCCAGCTTTTCTTCCGCGCGATTTTGTGTAACTGGCTGGTCTGCATGGCGTTCTTCGTTCCGATGTTCATGAAGGAAAACGGCGCGAAGATGTTCGCCATGATGCTGTTCGTGTTCTGCTTCTTTATCTCGGGCTACGAGCACAGCATCGCCAACATGTGCACGTTCGCGATCGCGCTGGTGGTCGACCATCCCGCGGAAATTTCGATGGCGGGCGTCGTGCACAACCTGGTTCCGGTCACGCTCGGCAATCTGGTCGGCGGCGTCGGACTGATGGGCTTTATGTATTATGTGGTCAACAAGCCGTTTTTGGATGAAGAAGACAAGCTTAATCAGAAATAATCGGTTGGGAAAAAAGGAAGAACGGGAAAGTCGCCGAGGCGCTTTCCCGTTCTTTTTGCGTCTTGAAAAACTTGATCCCGCAATCCGCGTTAGTTCAGGCTGCCTTTGCCTTTTTCCGCCAGATTCTTGATGAATTGAAGCGCTTCGGCGCGGGTAAGCGTCGCATTTCCTTTGAACGAAGCTACCGTTTTGGTCGTTTTGCTGCTGCCGCTGGCGATGCCCGCTGACAACAGGTATTGGATCGCCTGGTTTCCTTTAAGGTTTCGGCCGTTGGCGGATGCCAGCATTTCGGCGACTTGAACGCGCGTGATGGTCTGGCTGCGCGATGTTTTGACCGCGGCGCCTTTCGTCGGCAGGCCAAGCTGCTCGGCACGGGCGTAATACGTGTTCGACCAGGTTCCCGAAGTCGAGTTTTTCACGTTCGGCTCGAAAGCGCGAATCAGCATTGCCAGGAATTCGGATTCCCTTACCGTCGCGCCCGGCTTGAATTGTCCGTCGGCATAACCTTTGACCAGGCCCCGCTCAAAACCCCAGGCGATGGTATCGCGGGCCCAGAACGTTTTGGCGACGTCGGAGAACGGCACGGCCGTCGGAGTCGGCATCGGCGAAGCCGGCGGGGCGGAAGGCGCCGGACTCGGTGTCGGCGTCGAAGCGACCGGCTTCGGCGCCGCGGGTTTGGCCGGCACGACCGTCGGCGTCGAAGGCGCCGGAGCCGAGGCTACCGGAGCGGGAGCAGGAGCAGGTGCCGGAGCGCCGCCTCCCGACGGCATCGGAGCACCGCCGCCTCCTCCGCCCCCGGAAGGGATTTGCGCGCTGCCGCCGGAAGGCGCCGGCGTCGGAGCAGCCGGGAATTGAATCGGGCTAGGCGGCGCAGGCTGCGGAGCGGGAACTTGCTGCACCGGAGCAGGCTGCGCAGGCGCAGCCGGAGTTTGTTCCGCCGGAGCAGGCTGCGCAGGCGCAGTCGGAGTTTGTTCCGCCGGAGCAGGCTGTTGTACCGGCTCCGACAGAGTAGGCGAAGTTGTCGGAGCCGTGGTATTGTCCGAATTCGGTACGTCCGTCATCGGTTGGGTTGTCGAAGGATCCGGGGTAGTCGGGTTACCGCCGCCGGCATTCGGATCGGCCGGAGCCGAAGAAGCCGACTTTGTTTTGGCGGAGACCCATACTCCGTCGGACTCGTTTCCGTTCATATCGACTGCGGCAAGCAGGAAATGATAGGAAGTATCGGGAGCCAAACCGGTCGCTTGATAGCTGTTGGCGCTAACGTTCACGCCCGACTTGGAGACTCCTTCATAAACGCGGACCCGCGCGAAGTCGGTATCGGCCGGCGGCGTCCAGCTTAGGGTCAAACGGTCCGAGCCAACCGAGGCCAGGGAAATCCCCGATACCTCGCCCGGAGCATTCTTGTCCGTACTCGATTTGAACGTTACAAATCCGTCCCCGTATAAGCTGTCGCGACCCGGGGCGCCGAGATCCACCGCGTAATTTTTCAGATTATTGCGCAGAACGCCGGGCGTAGCCGACGGATTCTGTTCTTTCAATACGGCCAAGATGCCCGCGATATGGGGAGCGGCTTGGGAAGTGCCGTTCATCGAAGCGTACTCGCCGCCGAGATTGCTCGGGTAGGTCGAATAAATGCCGACTCCCGGTGCCGCGAAATCCACTTTGGGACCGGTCGAAGAAAAATAAGCGCGCTGCAAGTTGCGATCGACGGCCGCAACGGAAATGACGCTGCTGTATTTGGCCGGATAATTTACCGTGTCCGTATTGGCGTTGGCGTCGGTTCCGCTGTTGCCGGCGGAAGCCACGACGACGATTCCGTTATTGTAGGCTTTGTCGACCATGTCGTGAAGCGCTTGGGAATCTTGGCTGCTGCCCAGCGACATATTGATGATATCGACTTTTTGGCCGATCGCCCAGTCGATGCCCTCCAGCACGTCTTGCAGCGTTCCTTTTCCGTCTGCTCCCAGCGCTTTGACCGCATACAGGGAAGCGCCCGGAGCCGTACCGGTCACGACTCCGTTTCCGCTGTTTGCGGCAATGATGCCGGCAACATGGGTTCCGTGACCGTTCCCGTCCGAGAAGTCCGTGGAGAAATTCGGGCTGTCGCCGATCGTGGAAACGCCGCCGGCAATCGTCAATTCCGGGTGCGGAGAGATGCCGGAATCGATAACCGCCACTTTGACGCCTTGACCCGTAAAGCCTTTTTCCCACATCAGATTCGGCGCGACTTGATTGTAATTCCAATTCGATCTTTCGTTAAAGTTGACGGCAGGCGTCGAACCGTAAGCTTCCATGTCCGTAATTTGAAACGGGATGTTGCGTTCCACATAATCGATATCCGGATTATTCACCAGATCGCGCAGCTCTTCCGGACTTACCGTCGCGGATACGGCCGGCAGCGTTTCGAATTCGTGTTGGACCTCCGTCGCTTGTTGAAGCGCGGCTTCTTTGCCGTCTTCGTTTTTATACACGATCACGACTTCCTGATCCGGTTCTTCGGCCGAAACCGAAGGCGCCGCAACTGCCGGAGCCATAAGCGGCAGCACGAGCAGGGAAGAAAGCGCGAACGAGAGATGTTTTTTATTCATGGTGTAGGTACCCTCCCGATTTGAAATCCGTCGATGCGGAATAAGCAATATATCGGTTCGGTCATGAGGAAAGTTAACGTTGTTATAATTGCAGGCAAAAAAATTTTGAAAAATCGAAAATCTATAAAAAGAATGTGATCAAAACTTAACCAATAATATTATCATTAATTGATTGTGAACATGTTTAGTTTCTCGTTTTCAAACAATATCGAAAAAAATTAAAAAAAAGTTGACTGTAAGCGCTTTTAGAATTACTATATAATCACATAATGATCAAAAGTTAATCAATACATCATCGCAGAAGAAATTTTCCACTTAAATTACGACAAAGGGGAACGGTCATGAACAAACACGACATTGCTTGGGGCATCGCTCCGATCGGTTGGCGCAACGACGACATACCGGAAATCGGAGCGGGCAACACGCTGCAGCATTTGTTGAGCGATATCGTCGTAGCCGGATTCGAAGGCACCGAGGTCGGCGGTTTTTTCCCGGAAGCACGCGTTTTGAACAAAGAGTTGGAACTGCGCAATCTGCGGATCGCCGGTCAATGGTTCAGCAGCTTTATTATCCGCGACGGAATCGAACGGGTAACCGAAGCTTTCCGGTCGCAATGCCTTTATCTTCAAGAAGTGAACGCGGACGTGATCGTCGTATCCGAACAAACGGGCAGCGTTCAAGGTCTGGACCGTAACGTATTTGCCGATAAGCCTCGTTTCGAAGACGAAGAATGGAACGCGCTCTGCAAAGGGTTGGACAAGCTGGGAAACGTTGCCCGCGAGTACGGGCTTCGCCTGGTCTACCATCATCACATGGGCACGGGAGTGCAGACGGCGGAAGAAGTAGACCGCCTGATGGCAGGGACCGATCCCGAACGGGTTCAACTGCTGTACGATACGGGGCATATTTTCGTATCGGACGGAGCGTGCATGGACATGCTGCGCAAGCATATCGGTCGCGTGGGCCATGTTCATTTCAAGGACGCGCGCCGGAACGTTCTGGATGAGTGCAGGCAGAACGGGAAATCTTTCATGAACTCTTTCCTCAGCGGAATGTTCACCGTGCCGGGAGACGGCTGCATCGATTTTAAGGAAGTGTACGATTTTTTGGTCGCTAGCGGTTACAAGGGATGGATCGTCGTCGAAGCCGAACAAGATCCGGATGTCGCGCATCCTTTGGAATATGCTTTGATCGCGAAACGGTACATCGACGAGAAGCTTTTGTCCTGAACTTCAATCCAGATTCGAAAGAGAGGCGACAGGTATGCAAAACGGTACGGCTCAAAAGACCTTTTTGACTAAAGTAATCATGATTTCGACGTTGGGAGGTTTGTTGTTCGGTTACGATACCGGGGTCATCAACGGCGCGCTTCCTTATATGTCCGATCCCGATCAACTGAATTTGACGGCGTTGGGACAGGGCATGGTGTCGGCCTCGCTGCTGCTCGGCGCCGCGATCGGCGCCGTCTTCGGCGGACGCTTGTCGGACCGTAACGGCCGACGCACGAATATCATGTATTTGTCTGTTTTATTCTTCTTCGCGACGCTCGGCTGCACGCTGGCTCCGAACATGGAAATCATGATCGCCGCGCGCTTCATGTTGGGACTCGCGGTCGGCGGCGCTTCGGTGACGGTACCTTCTTACCTGGCCGAAGTATCGCCCGCGAATCGTCGCGGCGGCATCGTGACGCGCAACGAGCTGATGATCGTCAGCGGCCAGTTGGCGGCTTTCGTGATCAACGCGATTCTCGGTTCGTTCATGGGCGACCATCCGCACGTATGGCGTTACATGCTCGTGATCGCCGCTCTTCCGGCAATCTTTCTTTTCGTCGGCATGTTCCGCGTTCCGGAAAGTCCGCGTTGGCTGGTAACGAAGGATCGGACCGATGACGCGCTCGGCGTGCTTCGCAAAATGCGCAGCGAAGAACAGGCGCAGGAAGAATTGATGCAGATCGAGACGACTGTATTGAAAGAGCGCGGTTTGCAAAAAGCCAGCTTTAAAGACCTGGCCACGCCGTGGATTCGCCGCATTGTGCTGATCGGGATCGGAATCGCGATCGTTCAGCAAATTACCGGCGTGAACTCGATCATGTATTACGGAACGGAAATTCTGAAAGATGCCGGCTTCGCGACTCAAGCGGCTCTGATCGGCAATATTGCAAACGGTGTCATTTCGGTTGTCGCGACAATCGTCGGGATTTGGCTGCTCGGGCGCGTCGGCCGTCGGCCGATGCTGATCACCGGATTGATCGGTACGACCTGCTCGCTGCTGGCGATCGGGGTCATGTCTTCGGTACTGGAAGGTTCGACGGCGCTGCCTTACGTCGTGCTGGCGCTGACCGTCACGTTCCTCGCTTTCCAGCAGGGCGCGATTTCGCCGGTAACCTGGCTGATGCTGTCCGAAATTTTCCCGCTTCGTTTGCGCGGCATCGGCATGGGAACGACGGTGTTCTTCCTTTGGATCATCAATTTTACGGTCGGGCTGTTATTCCCGGTGCTTCTGGCCGGAATGGGTCTGTCGGCTACATTTTACATTTTCGCGGCTCTCGGTCTGGGCGCCATTGCTTTCGTGAAATTGTTCCTGCCGGAAACGAAAGGCCTCACGCTGGAGCAGCTGGAAGAAAACTTCCGCAACCATGGCCGTAAACTCGGAGAAGAAGCGGCGGAGAGCGGAACTTATGCCGAAAAAACGTCGACCGTACCGAATCAAACCTTGAAATAAGAGAACCATAAAAAATGAGGAGGCATACATTCATGACACTTAATATCGGAGTTATCGGCACGGGAGCTATCGGACGGGAACATATTCGGCGCATCGCCCGCAATTTGTCCGGGGGACGAATCACGGCGGTTACCGACGTGAATCAAGAAGCCGCCAAAGCGGTCGTGGACAATTTCGGCCTGGAAGCTTCCGTGTATCCGGATGACAAAACGCTGTTGGCGCAGGGCGATGTCGACGCGGTCTTGGTTACAAGCTGGGGGCCTGCGCACGAGCAAAGCGTGTTGGCGGCGATCGAAGCGGGCAAGTACGTTTTTTGCGAAAAACCGCTCGCGACTACCGCGGAAGGATGCCGCAGGATCGTGGATGCCGAAATCAAGCACGGCAAGCGCCTGGTACAGGTCGGCTTCATGCGCCGCTACGACAGCGGTTACGTACAGCTCAAAAAAGCGATTGACGAACGGTTCATCGGAGAACCTCTGATGATTCGCTGCGCGCACCGCAATCCGGAAGTCGGCGAAGGCTACACGACGGACATGGCGATCACGGATACGCTGATCCACGAGATCGATGTTCTGCACTGGCTGGTCAACGACGATTACAAATCCGTTCAGGTCTCTTATCCGAAGAAAACGCGCAACGCGTCGAACCACCTGCGCGACCCTCAGGTCGTTACGCTCGAGACGAACGGCGGCATTCTGATCACGGCAGAAATCTTCGTCAACTGCCGCTACGGTTACGATATCCAATGCGAAGTCATCGGAGAAGAAGGTATCGTCAAGCTTCCGGAGCCGTCCAACATCTCGTTCCGCAAGGAAGCCGTGTTGGGTCAGAGCGTTCTGATGGACTGGAAAGACCGCTTTATCGACGCTTACGACCGGGAGATTCAGGATTTCATCGACGCGGTCGGCAGCGGCAAAGAACCTCAGGGTCCGACTGCTTGGGACGGCTATATCGCCGCCGTCACGGCGGACGCCTGCGTCAAGGCTCAGGAAAGCGGCCTGCGTGAAGAAGTCGTTCTCGGCGAAAAACCGGCATTGTATGAAGAGCGGACGTTGAGCCAGGCATAAGCCCGGCTTCCGTTCGCGGATCGCAGCACGTTTACTTTTAAAGAAAAGGCGGGAATCATAATGAAACTTTGCTTCAATCAAGCGACGACGTTGAACAATTCCGATTTGGCCAAGGATTTGGAATTATGCGAAAAGCACGGCTACGACTATATCGAGATCCGGACGATGGATAAACTGCCCGAGTATCTGAGCGAGCACTCGCTGGAAGATCTGGCGGCTTATTTCGAATCGCACCGTATCAAGCCTTTGGCGTTCAATGCTTTGGTGTTCTTCAACAACCGCAGCGAAGAAGACCATGCCGAGATCATCGCCGAGTTCAAACAGATGATGGAATGGGGATCGAAGCTGGGCGTCCGCTACGTCGTGGCCGTTCCGCTCGTGACCGAGCAAAAGATTACCCGCTCGGAAATCCGCTCCAGCAGCGTGGCCGTGCTGCGCGAACTATCCGATATCGCCAAGCCGTACGGCATCGGCATCGCCGTCGAATTCGTCGGCCATCCGCAGTGCACGGTCAATACGTTCGGCGAAGCGTACGATATCGTCGAAGAAGTGGACCGCGACAATGTCGGCTTGGTACTGGACTGCTTCCATTTCCACGCGATGGGTTCCAAACGCGAAGATCTGGAACGCGCCGACGGTTCCAAAATCTTTATTTTGCATATCGACGATACCGAAGACTTCCAGATCGGCCTGCTGACCGACGAAGACCGCGTATGGCCGGGGCAAGGCGCGATCGATCTGGATTATCTGCTGTCCTCGCTGCGCGCCAAAGGTTACGACGACGCCGTATCCGTCGAGCTGTTCCGTCCGGAATATTACGAATTGGAAGCCGAAGAAGTCATTCGCAAGGCGAAAGAAACCACGCTCGAAGTCGTATCCAAGCATTACCTGACGCATAAGGTCTGATCATTCTTCAGTACAGCGAACCGGCCCGGCAGCAGATCGTTTACGATCCGATGCCGGGCCGGTTTGCGTTATTTGCCGATGGCTTGCGCGTTGTGCCTCCGCCGTTTCGCGGTACGTGCGTCCGATGTTCTAAAGTCTCTTTAACAAAAGAAGGGGCTGCCCCCAGCCATGAGTATGGCTTTGGGGACAGCCCCTTCTTTTTCGTTTGTGTGCGAAGGCGGCGGGCGCGGCGAAGAGCAGGGCGCGATTTACAGCAAGCCTTCGATAAACTGCGCTTTGCCCAAGCCGAAGCTCCAATCCGCGTCGCCGTTTTCGACGATCGAGACCATCAGGTCGGTCGGCGCGATGCCGCAGTCGCGTTCGAGGTTTTCGGCGAGCAGCGCGTATAGGCGCTTTTTCTGCTCGGGGGTGCGGGTCTTGCTGACCATGCTGATGATGACAATATCGCCGGTGCGCGGATACCCGAGTCCCGTGTCTTCGACGATCAGCTCGTGCGCGGGATGCTGATGAACGATTTGGTAACGATCCGAAGCCGGAACGTCGAAAGCTTCCACCATGGCTTCATGAGCGGAATCGAGCAGCTTCCGAAGTTGGTCGGGGTTGCGTCCTTCCTGAAGGTCAAAACGTAATAAAGGCATAAGTAATCCTCCTTGAGATATAGGGTAAAGGCGTGTAAAACGATGAACAACGTCCGGCGCGGATCCGGCGGTTACGTCTGCCGCAGCGCGATTCCGTTGGCCCGGCACGACTCCAGGTAGTCGGCGGGCAATTCACGGGAAGTGACGAGCACGTCGAGGTCGGAAAAAGAAGCGTAAGTCAACAGCGTCGAACGGCCGAACTTGCTGGCGTCGGCCAGCAAAAACAGTTTTTCGGCCCTTTCGGCAATCGATTTCTTGATCTCGTATTCCAGCAGGTCGGAATTGGTCAAACCGTGAACGAGGCTCACGCCGGTGGCGGCCATGAAGGCTTTGTTGACGTTGTACTTCTCCAGCGTGCGCACATCGTCGACGCCCACGAACGAACGTGTTTTGCGTTTGTACGTGCTGCCCAGGACGAGCAGGTCGACATTGGGCATGCCTGCGGCTCCGTTGATGACGTCAAGACTGTTGGTCAAGATCGTGAGGTGTTGGTCGGGGTCGAGAAAATCGATCATGTTGCAGGTCGTCGTTCCGGAATCGATAAAGATCAAATCGTTTTCTTCGACGTATCCGGCCGCGATTCGTCCGATTTCCGCTTTTTCGTTCTGATGCTTGATATTTCGGTTTTCGAAAGGAACCAATTCCGTGACCGACACGACGCCTCCGTATACTTTTTCGATCGAGCCTTTTTGCAAAATTTGATTGATGTCTCGGCGGATCGTATTTTTGGAAACGTCGAAGGCCAGGCACAGTTCATCCAGCGTGACATTTTTGCGGCTGTGAATATATTCTTCGAGATCCTGGAGTCGTCTGGCTTTCATAGGCATTCTCCTGTTGGTTTGATACTGGAAATTATAGATCATATCCAAAAGTTAATCAATAGTTAATTAAAAATGAACAAAAACTAAATCAATATAACAAGACAAGAAAGAGATATCGAAAATGATAACGGATTCATTTGCAAGAAAAATAAAGTGGAAAACAGAACATGAAAATATTCTGGTAATTTCATTCGCTTTATTTCGCTGTTTTTTCTTTAAAATGATAATATGCAGTATGAATTTGTACTTGACGAGTATGTTTTGTTTGGATATCATAAAAACATAACCAAGATATGATCAAACGTGACAGCGGTTTTGGTGAGCGTGCTGCGGCCAGGAACGACTGCGAGAGGAGAACGAATATGTCTACGATGTCGACGACAAGAAAATTGAAAAACTATATCGGCGGTAAATGGGTAGAAAGCAAGACGACTCAATATGAAGACGTTTACAATCCTGCAACGAAAGAACTCATCTGCCAGGTACCGCTTTCGACCCGCGATGATGTCGAGTATGCGGCCGAGGTAGCGCAAGCGGCATTCGAAAAATGGAAAAAGGTAGCCGTGCCGCGTCGCGCCCGCATCCTGTTCAACTATCAGCAGTTGTTGACGAAGCACAAAGACGAGCTGGCCCGCCTCATCACGATCGAGAACGGAAAAAGCCTCAGCGAAGCGTCCGGCGAAGTGCAGCGCGGCATCGAGAACGTCGAATTCGCGGCCGGCACGCCGTCGTTGATGATGGGGGATTCGCTCGCTTCCATCGCCACGGACGTCGAAGCGGCGAATTACCGTTACCCGATCGGCGTGGTCGGAGGCATCGCGCCGTTCAACTTCCCGATGATGGTGCCGTGCTGGATGTTCCCGATGGCGATTTCCCTCGGCAACTCGTTCATTTTGAAGCCTTCGGAACGCACGCCGCTGTTGACGGAAAAGCTGGCGGAGCTGTTCACCGAAGCCGGTCTGCCGGACGGCGTGTTCAATATCGTATACGGCGCGCATGACGTCGTGAACGGCATTTTGGAACACCCGGAGATCAAAGCGATCTCGTTCGTCGGTTCCAAGCCGGTCGGCGAGTACGTGTACAAAAAAGGCAGCGAAAACCTCAAAAGGGTACAGGCGCTGACGGGAGCGAAAAACCATACGATCGTACTGAACGACGCCAACCTCGAAGACACGATCACCAACGTCGTTTCGGCGGCTTTCGGTTCGGCGGGCGAACGCTGCATGGCATGCGCGGTCGTGACGGTCGAAGAAGGCATCGCCGACGAATTCATCGCCAAACTCAAAGAGAAAACGCTCGGCGTCAAAATGGGCAACGGATTGGAAGACGGAGTGTTTCTCGGTCCGGTCATCCGCGAGGAGAACAAGCAGCGAACCCTTTCTTATATTGAAAAAGGCATCGAGGAAGGCGCGACGCTTCTCACGGACGGCCGGGAGAAAATGTCGGACGACGGTTATTTCATCGGACCGACGATCTTCGAAGGCGTGACTCCGGATATGACGATCTGGAAAGACGAAATTTTCGCGCCGGTACTGTCCGTCATCCGCGTGAAAAACTTGAAAGAAGCGGTCGAGATCGCGAACAAGTCGGAATTCGCCAACGGTGCTTGCCTGTTCACCGGCAATGCGCACGCGATCCGCTACTTCCGCGAAAACATCGACGCCGGCATGCTGGGAATCAATCTGGGCGTTCCCGCTCCGATGGCATTCTTCCCGTTCTCCGGCTGGAAGTCTTCGTTTTACGGAACGCTGCACGCCAACGGCAAAGACAGCGTCGATTTCTACACCCGCAAGAAGGTCGTAACCGCCCGTTATACGGAGCCGCGGTTCGAATAATCGGCAACCGGAAGGAGGAATGAACATGGCGAGCCATTTGCAGCGCAAACCGCTGAACGAACAGCGGGGTGAAGTCAAGATCGTGCAGGAAATCATGAAGCGCGATTCGAGGCTGAAGTACGTGGAATTCCGGTTGATCGAATTGGAACCCGGGGCGGCATACGAAGAAACGCTGAAAGGCGACGAATGCTGCATCGTGGCGCTGACCGGTCGGATTACCGTCAGCGAAGGCGGGCATGTTTTCGAAAATATCGGCACGCGGGAAAGCGTGTTCGAGCGCAAACCGACGGACAGCGTATTCGTATCGGGCGGCAAAGCGTTCCGGATCGAAGGAAACTCGAAGGCGCGGGCGGCTCTGTGCTACTCGCCGTCTCTCGAAGCGCTGCCGACCAAGCTGATCAAAGCGGACGAAGTCGGAACCGAGCAGCGCGGCAAATATCAGAATCGGCGCACGGTTCACAACATTTTGCCGGATTCGGATCCTTCGGCCAGCAGCCTGCTCGTCGTGGAAGTGTATACGGAAGGGGGCAACTTTTCCAGCTACCCGCCCCATAAACACGACCAAGACAATCTGCCGGCGGAATCTTTCTTGGAAGAAACGTATTACCACGAGATCGATCCCGGGCGGGGCTTCCTGTTCCAGAGGGTGTATACGGACGACCGCAGCCTGGACGAGACGATGGCCGTGGAACACGGAGACGTCGTGATCGTGCCGGCCGGCTATCATCCGGTAGGCGTGCCCGACGGCTATACCTCTTACTACCTGAACGTCATGGCCGGACCGAAGCGGATCTGGAAATTCCATAACGATCCCGACCACGAGTGGATTTTGAATCGCGAATAGCGCAACGAGACGCATCAATAAAGCCAAAGGGGCTGTGAATATATGAGCAGTGCGGCAAACGGCAAGACATTCGACCTGATCGCGATCGGACGGGCCTGCATCGACCTGAACGCGACGGAATACAACCGGCCGATGGAAGAGACGATGACGTTCACCAAATACGTCGGCGGCTCCCCGGCCAACATCGCTATCGGCTCCGCCAAACTGGGGCTGAAAGCAGGCTTCATCGGCAAGCTTGCCGACGATCAGCACGGGCGCTTCATCCGCGGTTACATGGAAAAAGCCGGCATCGACGTATCGGGTATGGTCATCGACACGGAAGGGCACAAGACGGGCCTTGCGTTCACGGAAATCAAAAGCCCGGAAGAATGCAGCATCCTGATGTACCGCGACGACGTGGCCGATCTGTATCTGAGAGCGGACGAAGTGCGGGAGGAATATATCCGACAGGCCGGCATGCTGATCGTGTCCGGCACGGCGCTGGCGAAAAGCCCTTCGCGCGAAGCCGTGCTCAAAGCAGTGCGGCTGGCGAAAAAGAACGACGTCAAAGTGGTGTTCGAGCTTGATTACCGTCCGTACACCTGGACATCGGCGGAAGAAACGTCGGTTTATTACTCGCTCGTGGCGCAGCAGTCGGATATCGTGATCGGCACCCGCGACGAATACGACATGATGGAGAACGCCGAAGGCGGCTCCAACGAGCAGACGACGGCTTATCTGTTTTCGCATTCGGCGCAAACCGTCGTGATCAAGCACGGCGTGGAAGGCTCTTACGCCTACACGCGGGAAGGTGCGGCGTTCCGGGCGCGCGCGTACAAAACGAACGTGCTCAAAACGTTCGGCGCGGGCGACTCTTACGCTTCGGCATTCCTGTACGCGCTCGTGACCGGCAAAGATCTGGAAACGGCGCTTAAATACGGCAGCGCTTCGGCTTCCATCGTCGTCAGCCGTCACAGTTCGTCCGACGCCATGCCGGGCGTCGAGGAGATCGAAGCATTGATCGCGAACCAACCCGTTCTGAATTCCTGACCTTGTGCCGACGTAAAAGAGCATGCGCGGCCGCGACCGATCCCGATACGAATACGCGGGCCGCGCATCATTTCAATCAAAGGTGGATTAGCATATGGGCGAGACAATCCGTTTGACGACAGCGCAGGCGCTGATCAAATTCCTGAACCAACAATATATTTCGGTGGACGGCGAAGAGACGCCGTTCGTCGAAGGCATCTTCACCGTGTTCGGCCATGGCAACGTGCTCGGCATCGGTCAAGCGCTCGAACAAGATGCCGGACATCTAAAAGTATTTCAGGGCAAAAACGAACAAGGCATGGCGCATGCCGCCATCGCCTATTCCAAAGAAAAGCTGCGCCGCAGCATTTATGCCGTGACCGCTTCTTCCGGTCCCGGTTCGGCTAATCTCGTAACGGCGGCGGCTACCGCTTTGGCGAATAACCTGCCCGTGCTTCTGCTTCCGGCCGATACGTTCGCGACGCGCCAGCCCGATCCCGTGCTTCAACAGTTCGAGCAGGAGTACAGCTTCGCCGTCACGACCAACGACGCGCTGAAGCCCGTATCCCGTTATTGGGACCGCATTACCCGTCCGGAGCAGTTGATGAGCAGTCTGCTTCGGGCTTTCGAAGTCATGACCGATCCGGCCCGCAGCGGTCCTGCGACGATCTGCATCTGCCAAGACACCGAGGGCGAAGCCTTCGATTACGATAAGACATTTTTCCGTAAGCGCGTACATTACATGGATCGCCTGCAGCCGAGCCCTCGCGAGTTGGACGCCGCGGAAGAACTGATCCGCGCAAGCCGCAAGCCGGTCCTTCTCGTCGGCGGCGGAGCCAAATATTCCGGCGCCCGCGAAGAATTGATCGCGCTCTCGGAAGCCTGCGGCATTCCGCTCGCGGAGACGCACGCCGGCAAGTCGACGGTCGAATACTCGTTCGTCAACCATTTGGGCGGTACGGGCATTCTCGGTACCTCCGCTGCCAATGCGGCGATGCGCGAAGCCGATCTCGTCATCGGAATCGGCACGCGTTACACGGATTTTACGACATCTTCGAAAACGGCGTTCGATTTCGACAAGACTCGCTTCCTGAACATCAACGTCAGCCGGATGCAGACGTACAAGCTCGAAGGACTTCCCGTCGTGGCCGACGCCAAACTGGCGATATCCGCGCTGCGCGAACGGCTGGGCGGCTACCGGACCGAATTCGGTTCCCGGATCGCCGAGCTGAAGTCCGCCTGGGACGCCGAACGCGCCCGCTTGGGCGCCGTGACGTTCGCGCGTTCGGGCTTCGAACCGGAGGTCAAGGAACAGTTCTCCCAAGAGACTTTGAACGAATACGCCGACGCGCTCGGCACGGAATTCGCGCAGACCGCGGCGTTGATCGCGATCAACGAGGCAGTCGACAAAGACGCGGTCGTCGTCTCCTCGGCCGGTTCGCTTCCCGGCGATCTGCAGCGGCTGTGGAATGCCGAAGTGCCGAATACGTACCATTTGGAATACGGTTATTCCTGCATGGGCTACGAGATTTCGGGCGCCCTGGGCATCCGGCTCGCGAAGCCCGATCAAGAAGTGTACAGCATCGTCGGCGACGGCAGTTTCCTGATGCTGCATTCCGAATTGATCACCGCCCTTCAGACCGGCAACAAGATCAATATCATGCTGTTCGACAATTCGGGCTTCGGCTGCATCAATAATTTGCAGATGGAGAACGGCAGCGGAAGCTTCCACTGCGAATTCCGAGACCATCAAGGGAAAGTCATGAATATCGACTATGCCAAGGTCGCCGAAGGCTACGGCGCCAAAGTCTATCGCGCCAATACGGCCGAAGAGGTCAAGGCCGCGATCGAAGACGGCAAAAAGCAAAGCGTCTCGACCCTCATCGAGATGAAAGTGCTGCCGAAGACCATGTCAGACGGCTATGACGGCTGGTGGAACGTCGGCGTCGCCGAAGTGTCCGAGAGCGAAAGCGTCCGGCAGGCCTATGCGCGCCGCGCCGAAAAGCTGAAAAGCGCGAAGAAATATTAAGCCGGCCAAAGTTTGAGTGCCGGAGCGGATAGCCGCACTTCCATAAGCTTTTTCGAACTTATCCGTCAAACATGCCGGACCTTAATCCCCATAACGAGTATGAAGCTGCTGGGTGTAGGAGAGGGCGCATTCCGCAGCCTCTCCGTCTAAGCAGCCGAACAGGAGGAAAATCATGAAACTCGCTTACGATCCTTCGCACCTGCGCCATTCGCATACCCTGGAAGAAATGATTTTCAAAGTGGCCGATCTGGGCTACAAATACATCGAGCTGTCCCCCCGGCATGATTTCTGTTGGTTCTACGAATATCCGAAGGTCGACAAGCATAAGATCAAGCAGGTCAAAAAATGGATGAGCGAAGCGGGCGTAGAACTTTCGTCGCTGCTGCCGCTCTATAACTGGGCCGGCCCGGACGAGGATCGCCGTCAGGCAGCCGTCCGCAACTGGAAACGCGCCATCGAGATCGCCGTCGAATTGGACGTCGACTTGATGAACAGCGAATTCAGCGGGTCCAAGTACGAAGCGCTGATCTGCGAAGAAAAGTTCGTCAAATCGATGGATGAGCTGATTCCGGTATTCGAACGCGAAGGCGTCCGTCTGAACCTGCAGGCGCATCCTTACGACTTCATCGAGACCAATACGGGCGCCATTAACATGATTCGGGCTCTGGACCGCGACTGGATCAAGCTGGTCTACTCCGTGGCGCATACTTTCTTTTACGACGACGGCGTGGGCGACATCGCCAAAATGCTGGACGAAGCCGGCGACCTGCTCGACCACGTGCTGTTTGCCGACACGTTCAATCACAAAGCCGCTTACGGACTTCGTTACATCGTGAATCCGCCGGACGCGCAGGTGACGGTACATCAGCATTTGAATATCGGGGAAGGCGATGTGGACTTCGATACGCTGTTCCGCAAGCTGCGCGAAATGAAGTTCGACGGCATTGCAACCAATGCGGTATTCGCTTACGGAGACAAGGTAGATTGGTCTAACGAGATCACGCTTAGAAAAATGAAAGAAGGTCTTGGTCTGGCGTAAGACAGACCTGCCTAACGAATGGAGGTGAGCGCATGACCCTGGTATCCATGAAAGAGATGCTGGAGCAGGCAAAACGGAAACAGTATGCCGTCGGTCAGTTTAACGTCAACGGTTTGTCCTGGGTACATGCGATTCTGGACGGCGCGCAGGAAGAGAATGCTCCGGTGATCATTGCGGCGTCGGATCGACTGATCGATTTTCTCGGCGGCTACCGGCTGGTGGCGACAATGGTCAGAACGCTGGTCGAGGAAAAAGACATTACGGTTCCGGTCGCCTTGCATCTGGATCACGGCAAGAGTGTCGAGAGCTGCTTGAAGGCGGTAGACGCCGGTTTTACGTCTGTCATGTACGACGGCTCGCATGATCCGATCGAAGCCAATATCCGCGATACGAGAAAAGTCGTGGAATATGCGATAGCGCACGGCGTTTCGGTCGAAGCGGAGGTCGGCACCGTCGGCGGCATGGAAGACGGTCTGATCGGCGGCATCTCTTATGCGGATCTTGGCGAATGTATCCGCATCGTCCGGGATACCGGCATCGATGCGCTCGCAGCCGCTCTCGGTTCGGTGCACGGCAAGTACGTCGGCGAGCCGAAGCTCGGCTTCGCGGAGATGGAAGCGATCTCGAAAGCCGTCGGCGTTCCGCTCGTGCTGCACGGCGCTTCCGGCATTCCGACGCATCAGCTCCGTCGCGCGATCGAATTGGGGCACGCGAAAGTCAATATCAACACCGAATGCGTAACGGTCTGGTCGGAGCAGCTGCGCCGGACATTGCGGGAAGACGCGGAGACGACCGAACCGCGCAAAATCCTGACGCCGGCCAGAGAAGCGATCCGTCAAACAGTCCGGGAAAAAATCCGAGAGTTCGGTTCGAGCGGACGCGCTCTGACCGCGGCGGACATGCCCGAAAGCACCGGCGCGTAAAAAGAAATCGGTCGCTCCGATTCCGAAAAAGCGCTCGCCGAAACGAAAAAATCCGGAAAAGAAGAATTTCTTCTTTTCCGGATTTTTTTGATCCCGAAGATCGATATCGGTTTAAAGCATGCTTTCGAGCGCGCTGAACGGGTTAAGGCGCAACGAGGCGAATCTGATTCTCGCGGGCGTACCGCGCATAGGAATCGTTCGGCATTTTGTTGGTGACCAGCACGTCGATATCGCTTAACGAGCAGTAGGTAGTCAACGCGTATTTGTCGAACTTGCTGTCGTCGATCATAAGAAACACGTTTAAACTTTTTTGCACGACAGTGCTTTTAAGATCCGTTTCCAGCGGCGAGGAATTGGTCACGCCGTTGGTGAGCGAAATTCCGGTCGAAGCGACGAACGCTTTGTTGATATTATACTTTTTCAACAATTCGATGCTTTGAAAGCCTACGAAAGAGTCGGTTTTGCGTTCGAACATGCCGCCTGTCGAGAAAATGGTGAGTCCCGGATAAGGCTTTGCCTGATGGATGAAGTCGAAATTGTTAGTGACGACAGTAATCTGCTTTTGACTGATGTAAGGCAGCAGTTCAAGCGTCGTCGTGCCGGAATCGACGAAAATGACGTCGCCGTCCTCGATGAATTCCGCCGCGAGCCGGCCGATTTCCTGCTTTTTGGTCAAGTTGCGGTCTTTCCGTTCGTCGAACACGACCAGCGTCGAATGATTGACCGAGACGCCGCCGTATACTTTGCGCAGCACGCCGGAATCGACCAAATCTTTCACGTCGCGCCGTATGGTATTCATCGAAACGCCGAAATGTTCGACCAATTCCTCGAGCGAGACCGATTCATGTTCGAAAACGTATTCCTTGATTTGATTGATACGCTGCGATTTGATCATATATGTGTCTCCTAGGCTGAATATTTTATAAAATGTTGATCAAGTTTGTTCCTCTTTATTCTATACATAAAACGCCAAAATCAAAAGGAAAACGGCAATAAATATTCAATTCCCTGCAAAAAAGCCAAAGAAACGTTCAATCGCGATTTAAGAAGTGTTGAGCAAGTGTAGAGAAAGATGAAAAATCCATTTCGGTCGATTTTTGATTCCGCCGAACGAAAAGCCGGATATTACCGTTCTTTTTTCAAAGGGGGAATCGACGTGCATATGTTGATTTATAATGATCCTTCCGGCGAAGCTTACCGTAAACTGATCGATTACATGACGGCTCGCACCGCCACGTTTTCGCTAAAGGGCCCGCGCATCCGCAGATTTCCGGAGCTGCCGGAAGATTTGTGCTTTTGGAACGAGAAGCGAATGTATGTGATGGGCGCGACTTCGCATGAAGATATCGCCACGATCCATACCGTTCCCGGAGAGGTCGAGAAGCTGTATCATGAAATCCCGGGCGTTTTTATTATCGAATACAGTGCTTTCCGAGATCCGCTTCATATATTGGAACTGACCCGCCATCATCGGCATGACCGATTGGAGCTAATGGGGCCGGGTGCCGCGGAAGCGCTGGATCGGATCGATGAACTTCCGTGGCTCCGCGTGCTGGAAGTGCATGACGAGACTTTGGAAGAGCTGCCGAAAGAACAATTGGCGTTGACGTCGCTGCCGCCGGAGATCGGTCTGTTGAAAAGGCTGCGTTCGTTGACGATCAACTACACGGGGCTGCGGGAACTGCCTGAATCTTTTGCGGAACTTCGCAATCTGCGCTATTTGGACCTGTCCGACAATTTGCTGGCAAACGAGAATCCCGATATAGTAAAAAAGCTGCCGAAATTGAAGTCAGCGAACACGGCGCGCGATAGCGGAATCTACAGCGGGCCGCATAGTCGGAGGTATTTCGAATGAAGATTTACAACAACCCTTCGGGGGAAGCCTATTATCGGTTGATCGATTACGCAATGATGCGTTGCGAGACGTTTTCGTTGATCGATTCGCGGATGCCGGGAGGAGACGAATACGATATTCCGCCTGCTTTTCCGTTGAAGGCCGTAGAGGAATTAAAGCCTTACTTGGTACGGGAAAAGTGGACGGAAATGAACGGACACAGCCTGTTTCCTTACGATCAACCGACTTATTTTTGGAAATGCTGCCCGGAAGCCGGAAATATCGTCAAAAAGCATACGGATCATCTGCTAGGCTGGCTTGGGACGCATATGCCGGAGGATCTTTGTTTTCAAACCGCCGACGGCAAGGATTGGCTGTGGACCGTTACGCATGAAGGTTACCGGGAACTTCGGGTTACGGCCGAAGAAGCCGAAGCGTTAAAAGAACCGCTGCGCGGAACCATGCTGACGGATCGCCAAAATCCGCTGCCGCCCGAAAAGCTGTTCGAGCTGGCGAAGTATCACGAGTCGGATCGGTTCGCTTATACCGGATCGGGCAGCGCGCGGGTGCTGCCTCGTTTGCACGAAATCCGCAGCTTGCGCATCATCGACCTGTTCGACGCGCATATCAATGAGCTGCCGGACAGTCTGTTCGATCTGCCGCAGCTGGAGGAATTGAAGATTTGGACAGGGAACCTGCACGGTATTCCGGCTTCGATCGGGCGGGCGAAAAGCTTGAAGCATATTACGATCTATAACGGATGCCACCCGGAACCGGGGAGCGAACCTGAATGGAAAGCCACTTCGAAAGAAGAGTTGAAGCTGACGAATCTGCCGCCGGAGATCGGACAGTTGGAACAGCTTCGGACGCTTGACCTTACCCACACCGGATTGACGGAGCTGCCGGACGAGCTTGCCAATTTGCGACAGCTCGAGTATTTGGTTTTGGCCAATCATCGCATGGAGCAGAAACCGTCCGTGTTGAAAAAATTAAGGCAGGCCAAAAACATCACGTTCCGCCGGGACGGATTTTTCTGAAATTTCGCCATCAAGGCAAAACATGCACCAAAGGAGCCGACTTATGGAATTTTCGCTGAACAAACTACTGCGCGGTCAGTACATCCGATCGGAAGAAGAAATGATTGCCGAATACGGAGGAGTTCGTTATGTCGGATGGTCGCCGAAGACGGGAACCGTGCGTACGAACGACGCTTCCGCGTTGGGCGATTCGGTCTTGCCGATCGGTCCCGAAGAACTGGAAGAACGCTTGATGCAGGAAACGTTAAGCTACCTGCACGGGTTTGAACACCATGCTTTTAACCGCGAAGTATACGGGTTCGGCTACTTCGTCGATTCCGGCAGCGGCCGGATCGAGCCGGTGATGAATATCGAAGAACGGTTGGAAACGTTGGACGAGCAGGATCAGATGCCGCAGCAGTCGTTCTGGATGTCGCCTCGCTGGTACGGCAGCAATGTCTTCGGCGTCTATCCGGCGCGCTTCGGCGAGGAATTCGGCGATCTGCTGCAAGCGCGGTTAATGCTGGGGCAAGCGAACCTGAAGGGGTACGACGAAATGTACGGCGCTTATACGTATGCCCGGCCTTATTTGTTCGACGTGCGCATCTTCGACGAACTTTTTCGGACCGCGGCTTTTCGCGTGCTGGAACGTTTGCGGCCGGAAGAGTATTTGAAGGCGCTGAATCGGACGGACGATTTCATGCTGTATTTCTTCGATCATGACCAGGACGAGTCGGCGATGGAGATCGTGATGCGGGAATTGAACGGAGACGAACGCTTCGAACGGATTTTCGGCGGCAAAGCATGATCAAAACGACGAAGCGGAGCGCGTAATATGGAAAAAAGAGAACAGCTGGAGCGAAACCAGATCGCGGTGTATGCGGCGGCGCTGATCGTGGGTATCGCGGCAGGTCTGCTCAGCGAGCCGTTCGGAAAAGGGATCGAAGCTTGGATTTCTCCGCTGCTTGCCGTGCTGCTGTACGGGATGTTCACGATGATCCCGTTTTTGGAACCGCGTCGGGCGCTGGCGAACGGACGGTTTATCGCCGCGCTGCTGCTGACGAATTTCGTCTTCGTTCCTTCGGTCGTATGGGGGCTGCTCAAGCTGTTCCCGCAGCCGGAAGCGGTGACGGTCGGCGTATGCCTCGTGCTGCTGACGCCGTGCATCGATTACGTAATCGTGTTCGCCGCGATGGGAAAAGGCGACGGGAAATCGATGGCCGCGGCGACGCCCGTGCTGTTTATCGCGCAGATGATCATGCTGCCGATCTATTTG
>Ga0308157_10002857_pt1 | contig 26815 bp, 12 predicted proteins | sample PhyBR1_FD_201035 | JGI IMG/M metagenome (GOLD analysis project Ga0308157, IMG submission 201035) | Phyllosphere microbial communities from UC Gill Tract Community Farm, Albany, California, United States - DLSLB.R1 | ecosystem: Host-associated > Plants > Phyllosphere > Unclassified | place: USA...
GTACCAAAAACCAGAGTGCTACCGTTACACCATGGGTCTGTATTTTTTAGTGATGCAAATTTACAGATTTTTTCTTTATCTGCAAATCAATTTCTATTTTTTTTGATTTTTCTTTTACCTCATCAGCTTACTTTCAACATAATCATCTGTCTATTAGACGTTCTTCTCAGTCATTCAATTTTTAGGAAAAATGAATTGAAGTCGTATTATTGATAGACTTCAATTCATTATCATTTTTATTTGAAATATATCTTCTTAAGGCTTCCAGAAGCTCCACATCTTACCATTGAAAACAGCAAGCTGTTTAGCAGTGGTATCATACACCATCATTCCCGGTGCGGGATTAATAATATTAAGATGCGGACTCGCAACTCTGGGAAGAATCATCGCCTTGTTGGTATCTTCTAAAACCAATATTCCCGGTGTAGCTGTGGGCGTACCAATTCTTACCGCCGCATCGGTGTTCTCCGTTGTTACATTATTCTGTATCGTTGCAAGATCTACAGTAGAATTTTGAGGATCTATGGTAGTTCCTGTAGTGTCTATTGAGAGATCTTTCCAGCCTGATGCATTTTTTGTTTTCACTTTATGGTCAGAAAGGTCATAGACTACAGTTCCTTCAACGGCGCCAGAAACAGCTCCTGTATTCGTTACCCAGGGAAGTATCATGCCCCGGTTTTCGTTTCCGAATTCTAAGGAAATGGAACTGTTTTGTACCAATCCCTTCCCTACTGCCACCTGAGCAGGAATCAACAGCGTACTCACAAGGAGTACTGCTGCTGAAATTATAATATTATTCTTATTTATCATTTTCAATTGTGCGTTTTAAAATTAAAATCATCTTTATTAATTACGGACAAGCCTGCGTATTAAAGCATTTCCAGCCAGTCGGAGTTCCATCCGTATTAATGTATAGACAGTCTGAACTAATGTTATACACCATCATTCCTTCTCTCAGATCACCTGCCGGAATAAGATTAATCTGAGCAATTGTCAATCTGTTGGGTACAAAACCTTTGGTTTTAGCTTCCAAAGCAGTCCATGCTCCTTTTCTTACCATTGGCCAGTTATCGGCATTTACTCCTGCTCTTCCCAGAGAAGTAATACCTTGTGGTGTGTCTAAAACTGTTCCTGATGTAGCAGCAGGCACATAGCAGAAGCAGTTTGCAATAGCCATATTAATCGCATTGGCATAAGTAGAAGTATAATTGGTAATACCATTTTGATCGGGATCTACACTATCGTTCAATCCGTCATTATTGGCATCTGTTGCCATAGGATTAAGCTGGCTTCCTGATAATTTAAATGCCGCTATTCCATAGCTTAAGCCGTTATTATTCGTTACCGAAGCAGGCGTATTTATGTCTGTTGCAGGACTCACTCCTGACTCTGCTAAATCTGAACATCCGTCGCCGTCACTGTTTAGATCCAAATGATTAGGAACTCCATCTCCATCCGTGTCTACCGAACATATTCCAGGTTTAGGATGAGCTGAAGCAAGGTAGACAGGTGTAACGGCTATAACAGATGATATTTCCTGAATACCTGCAGTTCCTGTATTGAAAGCTGCAGTATTACCTGCCGCTACTGTACCTACAGATCTGATCTGGTAATATCTGTACGGAGTAGTCACAGCATTGGCAAAAGTTACCGAAGTGGTGTTTAGTGCAATCCCATTACCGCTTGTCAGTAAAATATAACTTACCCCATCAACAGAGCCATATAGCTTTCCAAACGCACTGCCATTAGACATACCGCTTGAAATTTGAGTAACAGTAAGAGAACTTAAAGTAACCGGTGTTGGATAAGTAACTGTAAAGATCGTCGCTCCCGATGCTACCGATTGGTTTACAAAATTATAAGGATTAGCATCAGATGTATTACCATTATGTAAAGTAGCAATCTCTGTATTTGCTGTAGGATCTCCGGCAGCTGCATTAAGCGGAGAAGTAACACTAGTGATAGTATTGGCTTCAGCTGCAGTGTAGAAACAAGCAGGGCTTTCTGTAGCATCTACAATACCATCATTGTCGTCATCTATATCATTAAGATCGATAATGCCGTCACCATCAGTATCGGTACATACATTCAAAGCTGAATTTATTGCATATTGAGTATAAGTAGATGCATAATTAGTAATACCGCTATCCGGCATGGTCTCTACATTATCACCTATCCCGTTATCTCCATAATTACCACCAACAATAACATGAGTTCCCGGAACATTACCTCCTGCATTAAAGAAATTAGCCGGAACTAATAAAGCTTTATCAATACCTGCTTCTACAGCATCCGGGCAACCATCACCATCACTGTCTCGGTCTACATAGTTGGGAACGCCATCGCCATCGTTGTCAGAACTACATCCCATTTTAGTACGGTGCAGAGAAGGGTTATAGTTTTTATATTGAATCGTGAATTCTATTAATCGGGCATTATTGGTAATATTCACATTATCAATCCCTATAATTCTGTAAGAATGATATCTTGTGGTAATATGTTGGGTGTTGCTAAAGGTATATGTAGAGTTAGCAGTCAACATATTTTGACCTAAAGTATCAGACAGATCTGTCCACATATTGGTATCAATGTCCAAGCCTTGCAACTTCCATTTTCCACCCCCGAAAGCTACACCACCTACATTCAATTTTACATTGTCGATGAGTGCCGCATCAATGACCGGCAGATCAAAAGTAATCAATGCTTTATTTTGAATACTCACTGCTGGAGTTACTGCCCCATAATTGGTTGTTGCTGTATTATTATCATAAGTATTTGAAAGAGGATCAGCTGTTGCCCAAGTAAAGTCTGAAGTTACTGCTTCAGTAATATCCATAGCCTGCGCTTCTGTATAAAAGCAAGAAGGTGATTCTACCGCATCCGGAATCCCGTCATCATCAGTATCGATATCCATCAAAAATTTATTGTCACAAGCACTCACATCTGCAACGTCAGCAATAAAGTGGTAAGTATAGACATGCTTATACGCATCAGGATTGGAGGGAAATTGTAAAGCATCAGCAAAACCGTTGCTGCCATAAGGTCCCGGCACCATTGCATTGGGAACATTAGGAGTGGTAGAAGTTACTGCTCCTCCACTACCGTTCTTAACAGTACCGGGTACAGATGCTTCCGTTGATTGGTTATAAAGAATCGCTTCTTTAGTATCCGGACAGCCATCGCCATCGCTATCCAAGTCTAGACGGTTAGGAATACCATCATTATCGGTATCGGTGAAAGCTCCGCAAGCTAAAGTACTTACTAAACTTACACCATCAAGCACAATGTATTGGATATTTCCACTAGAGACTTCATTATTTGTTGTAAAGGTTAAATCATGTGATGTTGCCGTAGGTATAAATGTCATTTCTACCTGAGACCACTCCTGATTAAGCGGCCCTAGAAAAGGTAAACTCGGAGAATATTGTATTTCGTTTCCTAACTGAACTTTCCAACGAATTTGAGGCGTTGTAGCATTAACAGGAGTTGTTCCATCGATACCTGCATTGGCCTGATAAAATGTTAATTTATAAGGAACACCAATCGTTAAACCAGAAACAGTAGTTTTCATTTCTTCGATAATATTGGCATTTGTTAATCCGCCAACAAATATACCTCCGCTGGGAGACGCTTTCATTCCGTTTGCTATTCCGCCCCAATTTCCGGAGCCAACAACAGGTATTCTATAAGCTCCATTCAAAAGAGTTGTAGGATTCCATGAATCAATAGAATTATTTGTTTCTATCCAACCTGATGAAAAAGTAGCATTTCCATGTATGTTATTTTGGTTATCGCCATTGTTCGCATTGGTCCATTCACTCGTACTGGCAACTGGTTGCAATATCTCAAATGATCCATCAGCTGAAAGAGCTTCACAAGGTATCATTTCAATCACATCCAAAACCCCGTCATTATCATCATCTATATCTTTAACATCAGGTATCAAATCCCCATCACTATCCAAACAAGCGCTTATTGCTGCATTGGTTGCATAATCAGTATAGGTTGAAATATAATTGATGGTTCCGGCAGTGGTAGAACTTTCAAACTGATTGAGCAATCCGTTGTTATTAGCATCGGCTCCGGTATTGAAAGTGGTCGTATTATTACTTGTATAAACTGTATTTCCCGCTTCTACAGAATCACTACATCCGTCACCGTCGCTATCTAGATCTCTGTGGTTGGGTACACCGTCACCATCGGGATCGTTAGTGCATGTTGCTTTCGGGTGTGCAGATGGAATATAATCGGAAGCTGCTGTTAAACCTACTTCTGTAATATCTACATTAGATACTGTCCCAAGGATGCCTTGTAATCTGTATTTTGTATATATTGCCTGCGAACCGCTTGGAATTGCGAAACTCTGAATTTTAGCCGACGAATTAGCCGGAGTGTAAGTCTGCAAGGGTATCCATATAGTACCATTCCATCCATCAACGCTCACTGAGCTGGCTGTAGTACCCAATGCATTTGCAGTGGCAGCATTATAACGAATGTATAGCGCACTTGCCTTTAGAGGAGTTGAAGGCCTTATTTCAAAGACCGTTAAGTTAACTTTGGTAGAATTATTTGTAAAAGCAAATGTTGTAGCTATATTATTATCATAAACATTAGCAATTGTACTTGTGTTTGCAACCTGTGTTGTAACAGACTGCGGAACAGCAATCTCAGCAGCAGTAGAGAAACAAGCTGGACTTTCTACAGCATCTAATACCCCATCATTATCATCATCAATGTCATTAATATCTAATATAGTATCTCCGTCTGTATCAGCACAAGCTGCATAATTAGATCCTATCGCATAGGGGTTATAAGTTGAAGGATAATTAACAGCTCCTGGTGTTGTTGTACTTTCTACAGAATCGTTTAAACCATTGTTGTTTAAATCAATACCACTAGGCTTTAGCTGGCTTCCTGTCAATTTATTTGCGGCAATACCGTAGCTCGTTCCGTTATTATTGGTAGTAGATGATGGCGTACTGATGTCGCCTGGCGGGTTAGGCAAAACGCCAGATTCTGCCAAATCTGAGCATCCATCTCCATCGCTGTCTAAATCCAAATGGTTAGACACAGCATCTCCATCAGTATCGCAGCTTCCTGCAAATATCGACATCCCTTGTACAAAAACCTGATCAAAACCTGTTGTATTATTCGATCCGGATACTATAAACCTATGAATTTTAGAGTTATTTAGAGTTTGGGTAGTATCTACACTCATTGTAGAGCCATCAGGAAATGTTCCTGTATAAATAACCGTACCTGCATCATCAAAGCAGATTAATGTAAGCGTGCTACCATCTGTTGCCGGCTCTGCGGAAACCTGAATTCTGTCTACCAGCCTTTTCTGATTTGTAAAGGGATTATAGTATTCAAATGAATACGATACAGCAACTCCAAAAAAAATATATTCGTTATCAGCATCTCCTGAATGACTGACAATATTAAAGTTATCACGAACGATATTATAAGGTGCCACCTTACTTCTTTCTCTGATAATTAAACCGTATTGACTATACAAAGCATCAGAAGCATTAAGACCGGCAGGTAATGTTTCTGTCAGATTTTTAACTCCACCTGCTATCGTCTGTATTCCGAATCCACATTCTACCGTATCGGGTATACCGTCATTATCATCATCAAGATCTGCGGTGTCTGCGATGCCGTCTCCATCTGAATCGGCCGTGGCACTGATATTTTTATTAAGAGCATACTCAAAATAAGTAGAATTATAATTTACATAGCCGTTATTGTCAGCATCCACTGCATCCACAAGACCATCGTTGTTCGCATCTACATCCGGGAATTGGTAATTAGAAGCGGTATTGGTTGTAGCTCCGGCTTCCAGGGCGTCAGAATAGCCATCTCCATCACTGTCCAGGTCAAAATGAGGGAGAATATTATCCCCATCGATGTTAGCATCTGTACAGCTTGCTTTAGGATAGCGTGATGCGATATAATTATCAGGCATCAGCAATTTTACTTCTCTTATTTGACTCCCGACAATTGAGCCTGCAAGCCCCTGTAAACGAAATTTGCTGTAAGCCGTATTTTGATTTTGGGTAAAATTAAAAGTCTGGTAAAATCCTTGTGCCATATTAGGAGCAGTGCTCGGATTAAATGCTGGCATCAATGTGATCCATGCAGTACCATTCCAGCCTTCCATCGTAAGAGAAGCTGCAGTATCAGAAAATTCGGTTTGTCCGTAAAAATTCATCTCAATCTGCAATCCCGCTGCTGCAACAGGCCGGATTGGAGTAACTTCAAAGACAGTAAGATTTACTTTAGTAGTAAGATGGGTAAAATTAAATAGCGTAGCAGGATTATTATCGTACAAATTAGCTATTGTTCCTGAATGAGCAACCGCTGTTGTTAAAGAAGCAGGAATGGCTATTTCTTTGGCGGTATAATAACAGTTCGGACTTTCTGTTGCATCCGGTATACCGTCATTATCATCATCAATATCAATGGAATTAATAACTCCGTCTCCATCAAAATCGTCATTCGGACCCGTCTGGGCAGAGACTATCCCTGATGAGAGGAAGGAAAGGAGAAGTATTTGGCAAAACAAACATCTCCAGAGGATAGTTTTTTTCATCATTTGTGTTTTTTAAAATTGTTATTTTATTAAAATACTTGTTTAATACTGATAATTCAGTAATACAAAATACCATATCAATAAACAAATATTCTTTAACAAAAGTATATAAATTTTAAATAATTTAAACATTTATACTTAAAAATATTAAAATTAATCACTTATTTTACACATAACATATTAAATACATCTAATATCAACTTGTGCATTTCACTCAGAAATCACGATAACTTCACAAAAAATTCAACCACAGAACTGTACTTTATCTTAGTACTTCCTACTACTTTTTCTTACAATTAACTGAATCATCTTTTTAAAGATGTGAAGAGACGTTCCTGAGTTTGTTATAAAAAAAATGACCCTATTTATTTTTCTATTTATAATTTTTATTACATTTGATAAACACAAAAACACAAATCTATTCCTCAATTAATATTCTGCTGTTCTCTATTTCTTGTCGATTATTTTTCAACATTGTGGTATATTAACTTCTTAATATAAAAACACTTTAAAAACAATAAATGATGTCTAAAAATCAAATCAGTGTAGAAATTCCTCAGGAAATTATCACACAAGTAAGCTCAAAATTTCAGGAGATTAAAGATCTGCTAGCTCCCTACATGGGAAACATGACGGTAGAAGAACGAAAAACACTTCCTAAAATGAGTGATAAAAGCGTTGCTTTCGTCAACAAAGTTATCGAATACACAATAGCCAACCCCAAATTTGTCCCTACAATGATGGATGCACAAGAGTGCAAAAAAGATTACGTTGCCAACCAGATTCTTGCTCCACTGTATGCGGTTTCTCAACAAGTAGGTGAAATGATGAAAGATACCATCATGCTTACCGGGCACGAAGCCTACGTGCAAGCTCTTTATTACTATGGCAGCGTAAAGTTGGCCGCCAGAGCAGGAGATGCGGAAGCAAAAACCATTGCTGAAGACCTAAGCAAACGTTTCCCCCGCGGCAAAGCCTCTTTAGAAAACAAGGCTGGCGGCATATAATTGTTGTAGCCCGACCTTTTTACTCCGACATTCCAGCATTGAGCTCAAGTGTTTAAGCTGTCAGCTTAAACACTTGAGCTTTTAACTCAATCATTTGAGCATTTAGGTCTGATGTTTGGGTATTTTACTCAAATAACGGAGTGTATTAGTCAAGCTTTTAAGTACATAGGTCGGATATTGAAGCTTTTAGCTCAACTGATAATGCATTACACTTGCGCATTTTGAATCATTGGTTTTCGAAAACAGGCAGAAGCTTTTGCTTTTTTATCGCAAGGGTAGACAATGTTTTTATAATGAATGTGCTTTTTAAGTTAAATAAAGGCATTTGACTTCGTCGAATCTTCTATTTCAGTTAGCAAAGAAATACAAAGACTTTATGATCAGCATATAATGTTGATTTCTCAATGCACTAAAAAAAAGAATACCTCTCATGCAATCTGCACGAGAGGTATTTTTAAGTTTTGTAAAAATATCTTACGGCTTCCAGAAGCTCCATACTGTACCGTTGAAAACAGCAAGCTGTTTGGCAGTGGTATCATAGACCATCATTCCCGGTGCAGGATTAATAATATTAAGATGCGGGCTCGCAACTCTCGGAAGAATCATTGCCTTGTTAGTATCTTCTAAAACCAATATGCCCGGTGTTGTGGTCGGTGTACCGATTCTTACCACCGCATCAAGGTTTTCTGTTGTTACATTATTTTGTATGGTTGCAAGATCTACAGTAGCATTTTGAGGATCTATGGTAGTTCCTGTAGTGTCTATTGAAAGATCTTTCCAGCCTGATATATTTTTTGTTTTCACTTTATGGTCAGAAAGGTCATAGACTACAGTTCCTTCAACGGCGCCAGAAACAGCACCTGTATTGGTTACCCAGGGAAGTATCATGCCCCGGTTTTCGTTTCCGAATTCTAAGGAAATGGAACTGTTTTGTACCGATCCTTTCCCTACTGCCACCTGAGCAGGAATCAACAGTGTACTCATAAGGAGTACTGCTGCTGAAGTTATGATGTTATTGTGTGTTATCATTTAGTTGTGTGTTTTAAATTTAATAAATTACTATTAATCCGGGCAAGCCTGTGTGTTAAAGCATTTCCAGCCAGTTGGCGTTCCGTCTGTATTAATGTATAGACAATCTGAACTAATATTATATACCATCATTCCTTCTCTCAGATCACCTGCCGGAATAAGATTAATCTGTGCCAATGTCAATCTGTTGGGTACAAAACCTTTTGTTTTAGCTTCCAAGGCAGTCCATGCTCCTTTTCTTACCATTGGCCAGTTATCAGCATCTACCCCCGCTCGATGTAAAGAAGTGATCCCTTGTGGAGTGCTCAAAACTGTTCCTGATAAAACGGCTGGTCTGTAACAGAATAACGTACAAGATGCTATTGCTGCATTAATGGCGTTAGAATAAGTAGAAGTATAATTGGTGATGCTGTTTAGATCAGCATCAACACTGTCATTCAAACCGTCATTATTAACATCCGCAGCAGTAGGATTTAGCTGGCTACCGTTCGGGTTGGCAATCCCATAGCTTCCACCAGCATTATTGGTCAACAACGGTGTAATGATATCAGTTGCAGGACTCACTCCTGACTCTGCTAAATCTGAACATCCGTCGCCATCGCTATCCAGATCCAAATGATTCGGAATGGTATCGCCATCGGTATCTACAGAACATATTCCCGGTTTAGGATGAGCTGAAGCAAGGTAGACAGGTGTAACAGCTATAACAGATGATATTTCCTGAATACCTGCAGTTCCTGTATTGAAAGCTGCAGTGTTACCTGCCGCTACTGTACCTACAGATCTGATCTGGTAATATCTGTACGGAGTAGTCACAGCATTGGCAAAAGTTACCGTTGCTGTGTTTAGCGCAATCCCATTACCGCTTGTCAGTAAAATATAACTTACCCCATCAACAGAGCCATATAGCTTTCCAAATGCATTGCCATTAATAGACATACCGCTTGCAATCTGAGTAACCGTAATAGAACTTAAAGTAACCGGTGTTGGATAAGTAACTGTAAAGATCGTCGCTCCCGATGCTACCGATTGGCTTACAAAATTATAAGGATTAGCATCAGATGCATTACCATTATGTAAAGTAGCAATCTCTGTATTTACTGTAGGATCTCCGGCAGCTGCATTAAGCGGAGAAGTAACATTTGTGATAGTATTAGCTTCCGCAGCGGTATAAAAACAAGCCGGGCTTTCAACGGCATCTACAATCCCATCATTGTCGTCATCTATATCATTAAGATCGATTATTCCGTCACCATCAGTATCTGTACATAAATTTAAAGTGCTTACAATTGCATATTGATTATAGCTATATATGCCGGTATATGCAGCAGATGAGGTATCATTTGTTTCAATACCAGAGTAAAATCCGTTTGTGCCATAGGCTGCAGGAGTATTATTACCTACAATAGCATTGGCTACCCCTGTTTGTGTACCGCCTGTGTTTACCAAAGTTCCTGTTGAGGTATTTCCTGCACCCGCCTGAGTTGCCGTTCCCGCTTCTACAGCGTCCGGACAGCCATCGCCATCGCTGTCGAGGTCTAAATGATTGGGAATACCATCATTATCAATATCTAAGCCATTAAGACAAGATTCTGCATTTGAAATGCCATTAAAGCTTAATCCTACAGCATCTACGTAGCTTGCTGTTGTGCCAGTTAATCCATAATAAACAAATCTTACGTAGTATCTTGTATTCAAATTTAAAGGATAATTACTATAAGTATCCATGGTATTATACACATTACTTCCCGTAATAGTTGCCGCCCCAGTATTTAAAACTGTATAGGTAGCAAAGCTTGGATCAGTAGATATGATAACACCTTGTTTTAATGGTGATTGAATGGTAAAATTATATATTTTATCGATTGACAAATAGGTTGAAGTCGTAGTAAAATAATATTGCATATAATCTCCATTCGCCACAGCATCATCGAAGTTCGCTGCTGTAGCCCCTGTAAATTTTAAGACGTTGGCGCCAGACACATCCACAACACCAGAACCAAAAGTACGCACATTATATGGTTGTGTTTGAGCAGCGTTATACTCCGTGGTTGGTAAAGTATGAAGAGTCTGTTCAAAATCCCATGCTAACCTATTAGACGTATCGTCTCTATCTACAATAGCACAAGGAGGTGACTCAACAATATCCAGCACTCCATCATTATCATCATCTATATCTATTACATCTACTATACCATCACCATCGGTATCAGCACATGCTTTAATAGAGGCTTCTACAGCATACATATTATATGTAGAAACATAGGTAACGATACCATTATCTGCCGTTTCTAAGGAATTATCTAATCCGTTAGTCCCTACAGGTCCGGTAAATTTATAATTAGCAGTCAAATTACTTGTTGCTCCTCCTTCCATAGCATCGCTACAACCATCACCATCGCTATCTAAATCTAAATGATTAAGAATACCATCACCATCGGTATCGCTAGCACAGGTCGTCTTAGGATAAGATGACGCTATATATGATGCATTATTAAAATCAAAATAAACTTCAGAAGCATTGGCTGCAATCATGTTTGATGCGGTAGCACCTCCTGTGATTCTGATATATTTATAAGCCGTTGCTGTATTAAGCGTCACCGGATATTTGATAGAAGAGGTTACACTCACTGCACCATTTGCTGTAATATTAGTAGCCGGCCCTGCTGCAATTGAGGCAGAAAGATCTACCCAGTCACTTCCATTATTAGTATTAGACCCTTGAATCTTTGTCACTCCACCAAACTGGGTTGTTGTATTAAATTGAAGATATAATGCATCTAGTTTTACAGGTTGAGCAAAATTAAACAGGTAAACATTTGCATTTGCATTCGATTGTGCAGGCGATGCAGAGAAAGCAACTGCCGTTGTACCACTTATGCCATCAATTAATTGGCTAAAGTTAGCCGTCGTAGTCGTTAATCCCGAAGAAATTGTAACCCCATAAAAAGGTTTCGCCCCAGTATTCCATTCACTTGCTGTATAGAAACAAGATGGGCTTTCTAGCGCATCGACAACCCCATCATTATCATCGTCAATATCTACAAAATCATTAATACCATCTCCATCGGTATCAGCACAAAGACTAATAGCATTGCTAATAGCAAAAGGATAGGTATAAGTCCCGTTATAAAGACCACTGTCTACTGTCGTTTCAATACCATTAAAGAAACCGTTGGTGCCATATTGAGCTGGCGTACCGTTTCCTACATAGGCATTGGCAGTTCCTGATGGAATACCACCTGTATAAATCGTTCCACCACTTGCAGACATTGAAGCAGATGCTCCAGCATTAGTAGAAACTCCTGCTTCTAAAGCATCCGGGCAACCATCACCATCACTGTCTAGATCCTGATGGTTGGGTATACCATCGCCATCGGTATCTACCGTACAATTGATGGGTTTAGGATTGGCAGAAGGAATATAAGTAGATTGATTAATGCTGCCTACCACTTCATAGTTGGTAAATGTTGGCTGCGTGCTACCTACTGTAGAAACCCGTATTCTGTAAAAACGGTATAGATTGGTTGTATTTAATGTTACCGGCCATACTTTGGTTGTTCCTGTACTTGTAGCAACCGGAGCTGAAACAGCAATATAACTCGCATCATCATTAGAACCTTCTAAAACAGCAAATGAACCGACTCCCCAATTTGCTGTAGCTGTAGAAACCGCCATCTGCGTAAGACTGATTGCGGTAGGATACTGTATTTTATAAATAACAACCCCAGTAGTACCAAGCTGATTAGCAGGAATGATATGATTGGAAGTACCATTTACGGTTACACCATCATGCATTGACGGTATATCATTACCGACTATTACAGCCACTGAACTTACTGTTGAATTTATAATACCAGTAGATACTTTTACCGGAACGACAGCCTCAGCTGCAGTATAAAAACAGACAGGGCTCTCGACCGCATCTAAAATACCATCGTTATCATCATCAATATCTAAAGCATCTGCGATACCGTCTCCATCTATATCACTACAGCCTGCAAGTGCGAGCTCAAAGATGTTATTAGAATAGTTACATTCAGGATAGCTTCCCGCAAAATCTACAGCATCTATCAATACTGTCATATCAGGGTTGGTATTTACAGCAATATATAAATTACCGACCGGAAAAGAAGAAGCAGGAATACCAAACTGTAAGTTTTGAGTAATGGAAGTACCAGCAGGAATATTTTGTGTAGTTGTTGTTTGATAAATCAGGCTTGCCGTAGACTGTGTTCTCGGATCTTTATCGTAAACATATATGTATATATTATTAGCCATTGTAGCACTACCTGTATTAGCAATCTCATACTGTATCTGAATATTAGAACAGTCGATGCTGCCATCAGCTAAAGGATTTGTGATAGTGGCATTAGAAACAGAAATATCAGGGGAAGCAATCTGGCCCTGCGGAGATATGAGTTCGAGAGGGTTTAATTGATTATTAAAAGTATTAAGAATCTGATTGGAAGGACCATTGAATGAGGTTAAAATATTCTGTTGATATACCGGAATACTACCATCATCATTAACATTTACTACATTATAACTCGACTGATTCCAGATAGGTCTTGCGGGCATCCAAGGATATCTACCTGACCCAAAGACCGAGATACTAGTACCGCAAGAACCTACGATCTCTGCCTCGCCATCGGCATCAATATCAGCAACGATGGGATGTTCCCAGCCTGTACCACTGGAACAGCTAAATATTGCATAGTTTCTCTCTGCGTCTACTCCCGGAGGAGCATACGCCATAGGACCACCATATATGATACGCATATTGGTCTGATCACGATAAACAATTTCTTTATTACCATCTCCATTGAAATCGAAAGCAACCATACTCGTTGCAGCACTAAGATCTGAGGTAGTTAAAGTATACAAAGAAGAAGTATTACTAAAATTATAAGCTGTTAAAATATAGTTTACCAACACTATAACTTCAGGATAATCAATTGCCGAACTATTGATAATACCATCATCAGCCAAATCATCATTATACACATTTGCAACAAACGGAATAGCTCTTTGGCCTGCCCCATTTCCCGCCCAAGTTCGTATCAAAGTATTTGTTTGTGGCGTCCATGCATAGACAGTTCCATTAACATTGGAAACAACCACATCAAGCAATCCATCCAGATTAATATCTGCAATCGCTGTTGGGCCATCAGGGTTTGTTGGGCCACCTGTAAAATTACGGGCTAGCTGCACTTGACCAGTAGCAACATCTACCGCATACACCTGATTTCCAGCAATAAGCTCCAGACCTTTGCATAAGGTACATTCTGAATCCGACAAGACGTCATAAGCAAAAGAATACGCAACACTTGATCCTCCCTCGCCGGTTGCAGTACCGACAGTAGCTCCATCGACAACTCTTGTAATACAGGGCTGAGTGCTACAATTAAAATTAACACTGAAGATCTGGTTTCCAAAATAAATTTCAGGAACACCGTCTTGGTCGAAATCTGCTAAGGCAGTAGAGTTAGTCCCAAAAGCACCGTTCACGCCTGTAACGGCATTGGAAGTAAATTTTTGCCAAGCACTTCCGTTATAGCGCATTACAACCAATTTATTGTTACTTGAAAAATAAACAATCTCCAAATACCCAGAGCCATCTAACTGTCCTACAGCCAAAGAGTTCGGTCTTGGTCCAAATGTTCCTTCAGTATTAGGGATCGAAAATTTAGGTACTAGTGTTGTAGAGTTAAGAACAGATATGGAATTATTAGCATCATTAAAAGCTACGATATCCGGGATACCATCTTTGTCTATATCCGCAACTATCGGAGTCTGGTAATTATTATAGTCACCCGATGATGTAGTAATTTGCTGCTGTATCTCAAAATTATTAATAGTTTTAGTTGAGGCACATGTCGCCAGCGGACTACAATCTGAATCGAACTCGTCAATTAAACCATCTGCATCATTATCTAGACCATCGTTACAAATCTCGGTAAGAAATGGCGAAATTTGATTGTTCAACGCATTAGGATTATAAGTAGAAACATAATTTACAATTCCGTCATTATTTGCATCTACAGCATCTACAAGGCCATCGTTATTTGCATCGATATCCGGGAATTGAAAATTTGGAGTTGTGGAAGCTGTTGCCCCTGCCTCACGTGCATCACTAGCTCCGTCACCATCAGAATCCAGATCATAGTGAGGGAACATACCATCTCCATCAATATTGGCATCCGTACAACCCGCTCTTGGATAACGCGAAGCAACATAAGCAGAAAGGTTAAAATCAAAGTATACCTCAGAAGCATTTTGTGCAGCAATATTGGAAGCAGTAACGCCTGTTATTCTGATGTATTTATAAGATGTTGAAGTATTTAAGGTTACAGGATATTTAATGGAAGTTGTGACGCCAACATTTCCGTTTACTGTAGTATTTGTAACAGCTGTCTGTGCGACAGCGGCCGAGAGGTCTACCCAGTCTGTGCCATTGTTGGTATTAGAACCCTGTATCTTGGTCGTGCCTCCAAATTGGGTCGCCGTATTAAACTTTAAATACAGTGCATCTAGCCTTACGGGCTGGGCAAATGTAAATAGATATACATTGGCATTTTGGATAGGCTGAGCTGGCGTACTGGAGAAAGTGACGGCTGTAACATTGTTGACACCATCTAATAATTGACTAAAATTACTTACTGTGGTTGTCAGACCAGAACCAACAGTTACCGCAGAAGCTGGTTTAGCTAAAGTATTCCATTGATTTATCGCATAAAAACACGAAGGACTTTCTACAGCATCAGGGATACCGTCATTATCGTCATCAATATCTACGGAATTAATAATTCCGTCTCCGTCAAAATCGTCACTTGGTCCGGTTTGAGCATAGACTATACTTGATGAGAGGAGGGAAAGGAGAAATATTTGACGAAGCAAAAATTTCAAGAGGATCATTTTTTTATCATGTTTCAGTTTTTATAAATACAGAAAATTCCTAAGTCAAAACAAACTTCTAAATGTTTATCTGAAAATTAAAATATTAGCAAAATCATTTAAATAATCATTATTAATTAAACAATCTTAATTTAACATAATTTGGGAGACTAAGATATTCAAATTAATTTTAGAAATATATTAAATACTATTAATTAATCTCCTCATTAATAAAAACACATAAAAAAAACGTTAATTATCAAATATACAAAACCCTGAAAACCAATAAACTAATTAAAAAAAAGTGTTAATTATGAATATGTATCACAAAGCTATTTTTTATGGTTTCAATATCTATAACATACACTCATTGCCAGCACAATAAGCATATTCTAAAAAACCAATAATTATTATCTATTATAATCAGATATATACTAATTTTGCTCAATTTTTAGTTATAACAATGATTATCTTATTAAAATGAGTGTAAAAAACTTTCAATTACTGTTGTTCTAAATAACTAATCACCGCATTAAAAAATTAGTCGATTTTCAACCATTACAAGTAATGAAAACAACCAAAATATACAGTTGCATTAATTTTTTTAAGAGATAGATGCAATTATGAGATAAAAATTCACAATTTCCATAGGGCATCTTTTATTTAAACTCAACAATATGAATTTCGAAAAATAGCTGCGATAATTTTTATTATTCTGTATTCGAACTTCACATCTTTTTTTCCTGAAGTCTTAGTTCCAGCCAATTTTTGAATTGTGCTTTATCTTTCGTTTTTACCAGAATAGATAAGGATAAACAGCACTAATTTCCTTCACCAATGTAGAATCAGCGGTCTATAACCGTAATTGACCTACAGCAATATCTTTTGCCGAAACGATAATTGTTTTCACCGATCTCAATAAAGAATTTCTGATCTCACATCATCAGCACTTCGTATTAAACAATAACATGTATATTTTCAGTGATTCTCGATGCGTTCTAAAAAAATAAAACCTCTCAATACAAACGTTGCATGAGAGGTTTTTTCTAAGTTTTTTAGAGTATATCCTAAGGCTTCCAGAAGCTCCAAACTGTACCGTTGAAGACAGCTAACTGTTTGGCAGTGGTATCATACACCATCATTCCCGGTGCCGGATTTATAATATTAAGATGCGGACTCGCAACCCGGGGAAGAACCATTGCCTTATTGGCATCTTCCAAAACCAAGATCCCCGGTGTGGCTGTCGGCGTACCGATTCTTACTGCCGCATCGGTATTTTCTGTGGTTACATCATTCTGTATCGTTGCAAGATCTACAGTAGAATTGTGAGGATCTATAGTCGTACCCGTAAGGTCTACCGAAAGATCTTTCCATCCTGATGTAATTTTTACTTTCACTTTGTGATCAGAAAGATCATAGACTACCGTTCCTTCAACGGCGCCAGAAACATCACCTTCACTGGTCACCCATGGAAGTACCATTCCACGGTTTTCATTTCCGAATTCTAGTGAAATAGAGCTATTCTGTACCGATCCTTTTCCTATGGCAACCTGAGCATATACTAGCGTTCCACAAGAGAGAAAAGCCATTGCGTAAAGCATTCTTTTTACTAATGTTATTTTATTCATAATGTGTGTTTTTTACGATTTACAGATAAGTATTATTAAGGACATGCTCTTGTATTAAAGCATTTCCACCCTGTCGGAGTTCCGTCGGTATTAATGTAAATACAATGTAGGTCAGTATTATACACCATCATACCATCCTTTAGATCAGCTGCAGGAATATCCGTGATTTGCTGAGCAGTTAATCTGTTGGGTACAAAACCTTTGGTTTTAGCCTCAAGAGCAACCCAGCCACCTTTTCTTGCCATTGGCCAATTGGCCTTCTCAATTCCTGCTCTAGCCAAAGAAGTCATTCCGCTTTGAGTTTCCAATGCAGTACCGGAAGTAATTGCCGGTTTGTAGCAGAACAATGTACAAGAAGCTATTGCTGCATTAATTGCGTTGGCATACGTATAAACTCCGGTATAAGCAGCAGTTGGCGTATCATTATTTTCTCCAGCATTATAAAAGCCGTTGGCTCCATAATTTGCAGGAGTATTGTTTCCGACAATTGCATTCGAAACACCTGTCTGTATGCCACTTGTATTTATCAATGTTCCTGTGCTCGTATGATTTGCTCCCGCATGACTTGCGGACCCTGCTTCTACAGCATCCGGACAACCATCACCATCACTGTCCAGATCTAATTCGTTGGTAATACCATCATTATCTGTATCTATATTGGTACATTCTATTTTTGTTTGTCCATTCACCTGGAACTCTCTAAATTGAGCATCACTTCCTGCCAAGCCATTTACCGGTGTGCTCCATGTTATTTTTACAGTAGCCGTATTGCCAACAGGGGTAAAAGATAAAGTTTTGTAACCATGATCAACTGACAAAGATGCAGGGTTTGTTTGATTAGCTACAGTTGAGAAACTATGTAATGTAACCCCATTCACAGCCAATGTCACACTATTAGCATCAGGATTCTGTATATTTAATGAATAAGAATGAAACTTTAACGTGTTTACAACTCCCGGATTAAGATCGGTAAGCGTAAAAGTAAATGATTCTGTACCGTTATCCTAGTATCCTTGTACATACGTTCCTGCTGATGCTAAATAATTGACACCGCTGTTAGCATCCTTTACACCGCCCCAAGTACCGGGACGATAATCTTCATATAAAGGCAGCCCTGTATCTATACAACTTTGTTCGACAGTGTCTAAAATACCATCGTTATCGTCATCAATATCAATAGAGTTGCCGATACCGTCGCCATCAAAATCTGTACATTTATTAGAATTTATATTAGTGCTTATATCCACTGATTGTCCTGTTCCTGCAATAGTAGGTATTCCCATCGTACCGGAAGTTGCACCCACTGTATTTCCTAGATTCTGGGTAATCGGCGCAGTGCTGGTTCCATTATAAGAAGTTCCGCTATTCCCTCCAGGAATGGAAGAATTCATAAGATGAGGTGTAGCAAAATCAGCACCGCCCTCAATTGCATCAGGACAGCCATCTCCGTCACTATCAAGATCAAACTTATCAGCAAGACCATCACCATCAGTATCTAAACACGTATTAATATAATAATAAACATCATCTATAAAAATATCGTCACCTGTAGAGCTATATTTGAATTCTATCTTCCCAGTTTCAGGAAGAGCTGCTGCATTAAAGACTATTTGCAAATCATAATAAGCAGATAAACCAATTGACCTTGGCGAAGAAGGACCCAAAAGACCTCCATTCACCCTAAACTCGGTAATAATACTGTTAGCTGCCGGATCTCTGGTAATTGTAGGATTATTTGAGTTGGCAGGATTGCTTATACCAAACAACCTCACCCCTCCTAAGTAAGCACCCATCTCCATAGATTTTGTAGTAATGGCTCCCATGTTAGCAACATAATTTTCTGTTTTCACTTTTAGCACATATATCGGGCTTGATGTACATGAATTTTTAAGAACTACATTTGATTGGGAGGCACTTGCTGCGGGCGATACACCATCATAACGACCCGTTAAGGCATTTGCATAATTTGACCAGCCTGCCACCAATGACCAATTATTTGTATTAGAATTAAAAGTAGGATTTACTACGGTATTAAAAACACCAGTACCCTGCTCGAGTGTATCTGATATACCATCGTTATCGTCATCTAAATCAGTTTGATTGACAACGCCGTCACCGTCGTAATCATCTGTAGGAGCTGTCTGGGCTGAGAGATTGCCAAAAAACAGAATCAGGAATACAGCCAGAAATTTACTATATAGCATAAAGCTACATAAGGCATAATTTTTTTTCATCGAATGTGTGTTTTTGTGTTATTAATTTTTATTGTCTAAAAATTATTGTAATAAAATATTCATTAATTATTTGTGTTTAATATAATTTTAAAAAGACCTAATTCACCGTCGAAAACTGCTGACTGTATGTCTGCATTTCATAAATCAAAAAGAATAGTGAATTATAGATTACAACTACAGACCGAAAACAGTCCAGTATTGTGGTTTAATCAAGAGTCCATATTTGTATTTGCAGCAAAATTACAATATTTTTATCAAATAACACTATGTAGCGAATAGTAAAATTGAACATTTATTAGATTATAAGGAAGCAAACAGCCTGTTTATAATGATTTAAACAAATAAAATTTATTTTAGAAAAATCAGTAAAAGTGAGATAATTAAGTGATTTTAATAAAAGACATGCTGTAAAATTTACAAATTAAACTGCTTTGCATTTTACTTTTCTAATTGTCTTTTTTTGAGTCTTCTTTAAGTTTCAAAACCTGAATATTTTTACTATTAAGTCGCGTTGAAAGCCAATTTTGAAGTTTAGCTGTTTCTACAGGTTTATTTTCATTGTCTTTAAACAATAAAACCAGTTGAATTGTTGTACTGTCTGTATCAGGATATTGCTCCACCTTACCCAAAGAAATATTCTCTACCTCCGGGAAAAGAATTTTCATTTCTTTAATGAGCTTCGGATCTTCTACTCTGTACTTTCCAAGTTCGTTATTGAGTTTACTGATGATCACATCTTTTTCAGAAACAGAAGATTCCTGTTTATCGAGTTCCCTCAAAATTTCAGATTTTAGATCGCTGTCATTTTGTCTAATTGTGAGTTCGGTATCTGATAAACCTTTTTCCTCAAGCAATTTGTTGTAACTCACAATTTCCCTCTTCGATAATTTCTGATTTAGAAAAGCAAGATCAATTTTTTTGGGAAAAGTATTGTAACTAATCTTCTTATATATTAATATGTATCCTTTAGAATTAAATTCAGAATTGATGAATTCTTCAACAGATTTTGTAAATTTTTTCTCATTATAAAGATTATATGCCAGATAAAAACTCGGAACAATCATTACTACGATCAGGGTTGAAATTCCGTACCGGATCCTTTTTTCATATTTACTATCGATGATAACAGAAGGATATTTGAGATATTTAACTACAAAAAAAGTGGCAATACAGATAAAGAAGCAGTTGATAATATATAGATAGAATGCTCCAAAAAAATAGGAAAAATTAGAAGTAGCCAACCCAAAACCAGCTGTACACAATGGCGGCATCAAAGCTGTTGCAATAGCTACACCGGGAATCGGATTCCCTTTCTCAACCCTTGTTATGGCGATAATTCCTACCAAACCTCCAAAAAAAGCGATCATTACATCATAAATATTGGGAGCAGTTCTCGATAGTAATTCTGACTGAACATCTTTGAACGGGCTGACATAAAAATAAAACGTAGAAACCGTTAGACTTACTACAGTGGCAATAAGAAGATTCTTAATCGATTTTTTCAATAAAGGAAAATTGTAAGTTCCAAGTGCAAAACCAGCTCCCACGATAGGCCCCATCAAAGGAGAAATAAGCATCGCTCCTATAATTACTGCTGTAGAATTTACATTTAGTCCTATTGATGCAATTATAATTGCACAAGCAAGAATCCATAGGTTGGCACCTCTAAATGAAATATTAGAAATTACATTTTCAAGTACCTTTTCTTTTTTATCTTCGCCGTTATGAAGATTAATAAAGTTGAATAAGCTATCAAACATTTTTGTTTTTTTAGGTCATAAAAATAAGGTTTTCAATAATACCTATCGATAAAATCTCTGTTTGATTTTAAATTCAATATTTTTTGCTATAAAAAAGTTTACACGAATTGATTGTAATAAAGAAAGAGATATCCTAAAGACAGAATACCTTACAAATTTTGATCTGTGCAGTTAAGATAATAATTTCGTTAATCCGCTATTTTCTTTAAAAAGACAATGCTGAATCTCAGGATATGGAGGATTAATAATTAGATAGATATATAAAAAAACAGGAGAAATGATTATCATTTCTCCTGTCAAAGTAGACCCACAGGGATTCGAACCCCAACTGATGGTACCAAAAACCAGAGTGCTACCGTTACACCATGGGTCTGTTTTATTTTGGTGATGCAAATTTAAAGCTTTTTTCTTTATTTGCAAATCATTTTTTAATTTTTCTTTAAATTTACAGATACAATATAACGCTCTGAATATGCTGCTCGACTTCAATAATCTCGAAATTAATAATTTACATCCCGAAACCGATTTCGAGAAAAAAGCGATTATTTTCCTAAAAGAATGGTTCTCCGAATCTAAAACTGTAAAAGTACAGACTTCAGGTTCTACAGGTACCCCAAAGATTATTGAGATTGAAAAAGAAAAAATGCTTAATTCGGCAAAAATGACGTGTGATTTTTTAGACTTAAAAAAAGGAGACACTGCTTTAGTTTGTTTGCCTATAGAATATATTTCAGGGAAAATGATGGTTGTGCGAGCAATTACCCGAAAGCTGAAACTCATTATTTCAGCCCCTTCTTTAAAACCATTAGAAAATTTAAATGAAAGTATTGACTTCTGTGCAATGACTCCTTTGCAGGTTGAAAATTCGCTACATAAAATTCATTTTATAAAAAATCTGATTATTGGGGGAGCTGCCGTTTCGGAAAGTTTAAAAAGTAAAATACTACAAGCTCTTCAACACTCACACTCTCCCACTCAGATTTACGAGACGTATGGAATGTCTGAAACCCTTTCTCATATTGCTTTAAAGAAAACCTATCCTATTCAGGACCAATATTTCAATGTTTTTGATGATATTAAAATTTCGACGGACGAAAGAAATTGTCTGAAAATCTATGCGCCACAACTTAATTCGGAAATATTGCAGACTAATGATTTGGTAGAAATAAAAAACACAAATCAGTTTAGGTTTTTAGGAAGAATTGATAACGTGATTAATTCCGGAGGTGCAAAAATATTCCCAGAACAGCTTGAAGCTTTGGTAAAGAAAAAAATTGCGAATGAAGTCGTATTTTTAGGAGTAAAAGATGGGAGTTTGGGACAGAAATTGATTTTAGTTATTGAAGGATTTGCAAGCGAAAATCTCAAATCTCAAATCTCAAATCTCAAATTTGAAAAATCTTTTCATAAGCCGAAAGAGATTATTTTTGTGGAAGAAATCCCCAGAACACCGAACGGAAAAGTAAATCGTCTGGAATTAAAAAGTATTTTTGATATTTAGTAATTATTATATTGTATCCGTTTTAACCACCCGTCTTTCGAACTTTGTTCGAAATCCACACCTCCAAAAAGGGCAATTTGAGTCGTAAAAAATATTATTATGAAAGATTTTTCCAAAGAACTGACTTACAAAACTTCACGAAGCAGCGGTGCAGGCGGACAAAACGTGAATAAAGTAGAAACTGCTGTTACGGTTACATGGAAAGTTTCAGATTCTGAATTTTTTAATGAAAGGCAGAAAGATTTGATCTCTGAAAAACTAAAAAACAGAATAAATCTGGAAGGATTCTTATTTCTAACGGTTTCCGAAAGCCGAACGCAACTTCAAAATAAGAAAATTGCCACAGAGAAAATCTTAGAATTGGTGGATAAGGCTTTAATTATTCCAAAATTCAGGACAAAAACAAAACCTACAAGATCTTCGGTGGAGAGAAGGATTGAACAGAAAAAACAACATTCCAGCAAAAAGGAAAACCGACGTTTTAAATCTTAATTCTAAATACCAGGAAAAACATTATGTTTGTAAAAAATATACAATGATTAAAAAATTATTTCTTATTGGAGCTTTCTCAGTTCCATTTACATTTTCAGCGCAGGAAACTTCAAAACAACCAAAAATTTCAATTATTCCGTCTGTGGGATACGCATGGCGAACCGCAAGACTGCCAAATGGTATATCCAATGAAGAAAGAGACTATATAAAAGGCTTAAAAAGTGGTCTGAATATTGACATTTCTGCATATTATCATTTAAAAGGTACTGTCGCAATTGGTTTAAAATACTCTAATTACAGTGCTTCAAGTGACGGTAGAATAAGTGTAATAGATGAATTTGGGAACATTTATGCAGGAGATTTAAATACAAAAGATAATATTACTTTTTTTGGACCGTCCGTAATGATTTCAAATTTTAATGAGTCTACAAAGCACAAAATATTTTTAGATATGGCATTGGGAGTGATTTCATATACAACGAAAACAGGAACTGTAAAGGGAACAGGTTCCAATTTAGGGGCAGAAATTAATTTTGCATATCAATATGAGGTTTCTAAGAATTTCCTGATCGGGCCTAAATTTGGGTTATCCGGCGGAACATTAAATAAAATGAAATTTAATGGAGTGACTTATGATTTTGCGGATGATGAAAAAGAAGGATTAAGCAGAGTTTCTTTGAGTGCGGCTGCGACATTCCGTTTTTAAATTTTATCTTTGTAAAAAATTAAAAAATGAGCAAACCGATTACTGAGTTCATAGAAAAATATTATCTGCACTTCAATGCAGCAGCTTTGGTAGACGCATCAAAAGGATATGTTGCCCACCTGAAAGAAGGCGGGAAAATGATGATTACTTTGGCCGGAGCAATGTCTACCGCTGAATTAGGAAAAATTTTGGCTGAAATGATCCGTCAGGATAAAGTTGATTTTATTTCTTGTACAGGGGCAAACCTTGAAGAAGATTTGATGAATCTTGTAGCGCATTCTCATTACGAAAGAGTTCCTCATTACAGAGATTTGACGGCTCAGGATGAGTGGGATTTGTTGGAAAGAGGCTTAAACAGAGTGACAGATACTTGTATTCCTGAAGAAGAAGCTTTCAGAAGATTGCAGAAACATATTGTTGAGATCTGGAAAGATGCTGAAGCTAAAGGTGAAAGATATTTTCCGCATGAATTTATGTACAAAATGATTCTTTCAGGAGTTTTGGAGCAGTATTACGAGATTCCAAGAGAAAATTCTTGGATGATTGCAGCAGCTGAGAAAAACCTTCCGATTGTAGTTCCGGGATGGGAAGATTCTACCATGGGTAACATTTTCGCTTCTTACTGCATTAAAGGTGAATTGACGGCTACAACAATGAAATCGGGTATCGAATACATGACGTATCTGGCAGATTGGTACACTAAAAACTCAGCAGGAAAAGGAGTTGGTTTCTTCCAGATTGGTGGAGGTATCGCAGGAGATTTCCCAATTTGTGTAGTGCCGATGCTGTATCAGGATATGGAGATGCATGACATCCCGTTCTGGTCATATTTCTGTCAGATTTCAGACTCAACGACTTCTTACGGTTCTTATTCAGGAGCTGTTCCAAACGAGAAGATCACTTGGGGGAAACTGGATATCACAACACCGAAATTTATCGTTGAAAGTGATGCTACGATCTGTGCGCCATTGATGTTCTCTTACATTTTAGAAAACTAATAAAAGCTGACAGGCGAAAGTCTGAAACTTTAAAAATATAGTATATAAAGCGTTCCAAATTTTGGAACGTTTTTTTTGCCACGAATGCACGAAAATGTGTTGTTGTATTCTTGTCTTTCAATGAAAATGCTGTCTATAATTCATACTTTGAATTTGGGAGTGTCCTTCGCCAACGCAAACCCTAAGCTCGGGTCGGGCTTCTACAAGATTCACTCCGTTTCGGTGCTTTGCACTGCTCACTGCGCTCGCGCCTTTCATATCCCTCACGCAGATTTGTCAATCTAAAGAATTGGTCAACACGAAGTAGCGATATGCCAAAATCCCTTTCTGCAACTTGGTAAGTTTCGTAGGATCTTTATCGCTCAGCTTAGGTAAAACAGCTTTATTGATTTTATTTAAAAATCTGAAAATGGACTTTTTCATAAGTTTAGTTTTAGATACAATGATCATTCAAAAATTATGCAACAGTTTTTAGTGGGTTAATAAATGAAATTTTCAAGGCATCTTTTTCCCCAACCCTAAAGGGAGAAATGCACTGAACATTTCATCAAAATTACTCCCTTTAGGGTCGGGGAAAGAATTTTGATGAAATTAATTAATAACTTTGTCAATCAGCACTTTAACTTAGTTCTACAAAATATAAATGTCCGCATTTCTGCAGACATTTTATTATTAACTTGAGGTCGGGATAAAAGATTGCGATAATAGTTTTTACATCATTAAACACAAAGGTTTCAAAAATAAATTTTCAAGACATCTTTTTCCCTAACCCTAAAGGGAGAAAATGCACTGAAAATTTCATCAAAATTACTCCCTTTAGGGTCGTGGAAATAATTTTGATGAAATTAATTAAGAACTCTATCCAGCAGTACTTTAACTTAGTTCTGCAAAATATAAATGTCCGCATTTCTGCAGACATTTTATTATTAACCTAAGGTCGGGATAAAAGATTCCGATAATAGTTTTAAATCATTAAACGCAAAGGTTTCAAAAATAAATTTTCAAGACATCTTTTTCCCCAACCCTAAAGGGAGGAAATGCGCTGAACATTTCATCAAAATCACTCCCTTTAGGGTCGGGGAAAGAATTTTGATGAAATTAGTCATTACGAATTTCCGTACATATTAGATTCTCCGCCATCGATAGCGATTACCTGTCCTGAAACATAACCATTTTCATCACTCAAAAGATAAGCAACCAGGCTTCCTACATCTTTAGGGTCACCCAATCTTCTGGTCGGGTTTCTAGACGCATACTCTTTTTCAGCAGCATTAGGATCTGCAGGATTTACCTGATTAAAAGCTTCAGCAACCATTGGCGTTAAAATCGCACCCGGTGCAATAGCGTTGGTCAAAATATTATCTTTTCCATATTCTAAGGCTGCATTTTTAGTCATTCCTGCAACTGCATGTTTTGTGGCAACATAAGCGGTCTGATTCAGAACACCTCTGATTCCGCCAACAGAAGCTACGTTTACGATTCTTCCGCCACCGTTTTTCTGTAATTCAGGAATTACATATTTCATTCCGTAATACACTCCTAAAAGATTGATATCAATTACTTTTTTGAAAACTTCAATATCATATTCTACCAACGGAGCCTGTTTACCTTCAATTCCTGCATTGTTGTAAAGTCCATCGATTTTCCCGAATTCTTTTACAGTTGCATCAACATAATTTTTCACATTCTCTTCTACAGAAACATCTGCGGTAACCGTCAGAAATCTACTTTCAGGATACTTTTTTTCTAATTCTGTTTTTGCTTTATGCAGAGCTTCATCATTATAATCTACCAAAGAAACATCTGCGCCTTTTGAAGCTAAAACATCTGCCGCAGCTAAACCTAAGCCCATTCCTGCGCCTGTTACAATTATTACTTTTCCTTTTAAATTTGTCATGATATTTGATATTTAATTCATTGCTTCAATTTACAACAATAATACCTTTGCGTTTATTGATCTATGATAAT